>SDBS01002045.1_pt1 | contig 20312 bp, 27 predicted proteins | sample 2277091 | NCBI WGS metagenome assembly SDBS01 (sample SAMN10404972, study PRJNA504765) | marine sediment metagenome | isolation source: marine sediment core GS10_PC15, 163 cmbsf | place: Arctic Ocean: Southern Knipovich Ridge | collected 2010 | reverse complement strand
TCGGTGAGGGGCTGGGCACGTGAGATATATAAAGATTTACCTGCATCTATTCATGGATTGATTTATAGAGATGTGGCAGCGTATCTGAAAGCTTTTACATATGAGGGTCTGCCGGGTGAAATATATCCTATTCAACCAGAAGATCTGCCTGGCTATTTAAAAGTATGGCCAATGGACCATCTTTCAAGCATCATACGTGGTTGGCAAAAAGCTGATCTGCAGGTGTTCATTGATTGGAATGATATGAGGCAGCTGTCGGCCTATATAGGTATGCACCCACCTAAGGATTTGACGGCACTTATAAAGGGCTGGGTAAGAGAAGCAACGCTAGACCTGAGCGGTTGGATAAGAGCATATCAATATGAAGGTTTGCCAGGTTATATTCGCGGTACGTATATTCAAGATTTTCCAGCTTACATATTCTGTATAGATCCTGGAGCTTTGCAAGGTATAATCCATGGTTGGCAAGAAGCTGATTTACCGGCAAATATATACGGTAGATATGGCCCGAATGATCTACAAGCATATATTAATGTTGTAGGAGAACCAAGAGATATCGCAGGTTATCTAAAAGCCATGAGAGGTGTAGAAATACCAGCAGACCTAAACGCCTATGTAAATCCTGCCACCATCCTTATGCAGCAGGAAAATTTGTACTCTTATCTAGCGGCACATGCTCCAGGTAATTTGCCAGCATCCCTGACTGTTGATGGAGCAGCCAGAGGCCTTCCGGCGTTTATCTATCCTAAAATGATCTACATGACCACAGCGCTCTCTGTTTCTACTATGGAGCATTCAAATATGGGCGCCGTAATAAACTTTGTATGCAGAAGTTCAGGTTATAAAAACCTTGGTGCTACAATAGATTTTTCTTATCTGGCAAACCTTGTTTCTACCATTACTGGAAAGGCGATTCCAGTCAACCAAACAGACCTAGCCGCTACTGTTGGGTACGCTGCAAACTATGTTCATATGGACAAAATACCAGTATCGTTGGCAGTGGGCTCGGGTTATCAAATTGAAGATAAAATACAGATTTTATTGAATATTTACAAACAGAAGGCGCTTTTAAATGCAGCGATTACTGGAACATACATGTATAATGACATGGGAGCAACCATTACATCGACCTGGTTAGAAGAATACGAGTTCGATAACGTGAAATCGCGCGAACTTGTATATGATTTGAACCATGCAAGAGAGATAAATTGGTATGAGATAGTTGAAATGTATTTCAAGTCTATTGTGCCAGATTATTTTTACACTGAAGGCGAGGGGAAGGTTTACAAGACTGATAGAACAGATAGATGGGTACTTGAGTTGGCATCGTTTGTGCCTGAGGACGTTGTTTTGAACATAAGAAGAAAGCTTCACCGCTCTAGAGAAATTTATGATCTAACTAAATTTAGTAACATGGACGAGGCAATACGCCACACCATAAACTATGTAACTTCCTATGATTACGGAAACTTATCTAGCGTTATAAACGCCTCTGGTGGTTTTCTAAATCTAGCTTGTTATGTCATACCTAAATACCTCACCGAACAGGCAGCCGGCCTGTCGGCCTCACTCACAGCACAAGATAGGACATTTGTTTTGGGTTTTGACGACAGAGTTGAATTTATTTAAGTTTTGCCATTGACAAACCTAAATCCTGCCTTATCTTATGACTAAGAAAAAATCCAAAAAAAGATTTAAAAAAACCCTTGACAAGTTGAAAATATGTTTTATATTATGATATAGGCCCGGTGATGACCACAATAAACTAACCTCTATATGTGTAGAGAGACTACTATTAGAAAGGACTTAGTGACATGGATTTTAGTATTGAAACAAAGGAATTACAGAAGGTTGTTAGATTATTAGGCGTAACCGCTAAAGTCAACGCCCCCGATTTTAGCGGTCAAGTTTTATTGGAGGCAACCGAAGACAACAGGGTTTTATTTGTCTCTAATAACAACTCCACAGCCATCACACTCCTATCAGACAAGGTTCAGGTAAACTCACCAGGTTCAGCCGTTGTTCTTTACGGAAAAATCAAGTCGTTTGTCGCCGCGTTTACACCATGGAATGGAGAATATGGAACAAAAGACGTCCATTTTGTGCATGATGGTAGCGGTGTAGGGCTTTTTGTGGAGTCAATCCATGAGAACGGAAAGAAGTCTAAAGGCAAGCTGAGGCTTGATTCTTTCAAAGACATGAGGCTGCAAAGACCAAAGCCATTTGGAGAATCCAATTTTATCTTAAATTCAAACATATTCAAAAAGGAAGTAGGGAAGATCGTTTATGCGATTGATGCTTCTGAGCAGAGAGCGATTAACCAAGGAATGAATATATGATTTAGTGATGATGACATCTTCTTCTGCGGTACAAACGGTCGTATTCTTTCAGAATATAAGGTTAAGAACACCAATAACCTTGCTGGCCAGAGCTACCTTATGCGATACGACTTTATCATGGGCCTCAGGAGGGCTGTTGGTGAAGAGACTCAGATTTTCTTCGAGGTCGATGGAAGGGATATCAGAGCACAGTTTGAGGGCGTGTGTTTTTCAGGGAGGCTCATAACAGGACACGAGTATCCAAAATACAAGCCTGTTTTAGAGTCATTTAGCAACGTTGTTACTGTTAATAAAGATGCTTTGATGGGTATATTGGCACCGTTTACTGATCTACTCAACAACGAGGACAACAGCAGACTAACGTTTGAGATAGGAGAGGAAAAGATAAAGCTGTTTAATGACGATGCCTCGTTTGAGTGTGATTTTGATTTAGACCAAGCGCAAGGCTTTGTCATAGACGTCAACGGCCATTTTTTATATCAGACTATTGACGCTATAAACGATGATAAAATTTTTATTAAATTCTCGGACGACAAGGGCGTTTTCATTTTTGACTCTGGAAATTTTGAAGACCAAAAAGCACTGATTACGCCAATTAGAAGAAGATAAAATGCCTAGTGAATTTGAGAAGCTTACTAGAAATATACGTGAGGGTTTGTTAGAAACAGACCGCGGCAGTTTTATCGGTGATGTTAACCCGACTTTTGATTTGCTAACAAACGCATGTGTTGGGTATTTAAGATTCAAAGGCTATAAAGTAACGGAGCCAACAAAGCCTAAATATAGTGTAAAAAAAGTAGATGATTTAGTACATTTATTTTATGCTTTTTCCGACAATAAGCACCCAGAACTTATGAATAGTTATAGAAACATCGGTCGTGATAGGAAAATGGCAAGTACATTTGTGAAATCAAGAATGGACGCTACCGGACATGGAAGATGTGTTGCTATGGCGGAGTGTGCAGAAATAATTGAAACAGTTTTCAACTACGAAAAAGAATTTAAGTTTAACATACCAATATCATTTGGCATATTGGGACAAAAGAATTGTGGTTGGATAACTGATAAGGCAATTCAAATTATAAACAAGAAGCGATTAAAAGTAGATAGAGAAAGGAGGAGAAAGTATATTGAGGAATTAGATAGGATATACGATTCCGAGCCAGACGGTTTCGGGGATTTGGACGAAATTCTAAAAAATTTAAGCTGAAGGGAGGACGTTATGGACGAGACATTGAAAGAGAAGCACGAAAACTTGTTGTACCCTACGGTTAGGGTTAGAACGGACAAGGCCGGCGGATCTGGTACAATTATCTATTCTAGAACAGTCCCAGAAGGGAGTGAGTTCGAGGGTCATGAGACTTACGTCCTGACGAATTGTCATGTTATTAACGACAACATCAGGGTTGAGAAGAAGTGGAGTACGCTACTTAAAAGAGAGGTCAAAACTGATGTTTTGGCGGACTGTACTGCAGAACTTTTCGATTTTGAGTATGGTTCTTGGGAAAGTGGACACAGTGCTTATAAAGCGCAGATTATGTGCTATGATAAGGACATGGATTTGGCACTTCTTAGAATTAAGTCTTCGAAGAAATTCCAGCATGTTGCTACTGTGTTTCCTAAGGGCGAGCACATGAAAAGATTGAGAATGTTTCAAGAAGTTTATGCTGTTGGTTGTGGTATGGGTCATCCACCCCTAGCTACTAAGGGTAATTTGACTGGTTTTACCGACATAATTGACAACTATCCATACTGGTTGTCTACCGCGCCTACCATTTATGGTAATTCAGGCGGGTCTCTTTATCTTGCTGATACTTATGAGTTTATCGGCATTCCTAGTAGAATTGCTGTTAATATGGGCGGTTTTTCTGCTGATGCTATCACACATCTTTCTTATTTCATTCCTATTACCTCTATTTACAATTTCTTGAGGGACCAGGTATTCACGTTTCTGTATGACGGCAAAAACACCTCCGTCGATTGTGCAGCAACGAGAAAGTCGAAAAGGGAAAGAGATGAGAAAACGATGGCTGTTGATACGTCTAGAGAAGAAGCTGGTAAAGGTGACTAAAAATGCCTAGAACAAAGAAAAAGACGGCAGGGGCAGAAGCCCCTGCCAAAACTCCGACTGGTTTTGATATTGCCAAAATGGCGATTCAGAAGAAGTATGGTAGTGTAGTCAGATATCTTAGTGATCATGGAGATTTGAAGATTCCTACATTGTCTACAGGTAGTTTGGGCTTAGACATTGCTTTGGGAAGAGGAGGAATGGGTTTAGGAAGAGTTTATGAGGTTTATGGTAATCCATCTGGTGGAAAGACCACATTAGCACTAACTGTCCTAATCCAGGCACAGAAACGTGGCATGAGTACTGCCATTGTGGACGCAGAGCATGCAATTGACCCCACTCTTGTAAAGAATATGGGAGCAAACATAGAAGACATTCTAATTATTCAGGGCTACTCTGGCGAAGACAATTTAGATGCTACCGAGACACTAATGAAGACGTCGTCAGTTGATTTAGTGATCGTTGACTCTGTTAGTGCTTTGATTCCTAAGGCAGAAGCAGAGGCAGGGATAGATGATGACTTTATAGCCCTCCATGCACGCTTGATGAGCAAGGCATTAAGGAGGATCACGCCTATTGCTAATGAAACAAACACGCTTGTAATTTTTATCAACCAAATCCGATATAAGGTCGGTGCGTTTGGTAATCCCGAATCACCTACAGGCGGCGAAGCTCTTCCTTTTTTCGCTACAGGCCGAATATCTGTTAAAGGCGCCGAGTATAAATCTAACAGAATTATTGATCCTGTTTCAGGCGAAGCCATTGGACACAACACTAAGATAGAGGTAGTTAAGAACAAACTTGCACCTCCTTATAGGACAGCAGAAATCCCTTTGATCTATGGAAAGGGTTTTGATTTGCAGTGGGAGGTTCTTACCTTGGCAATCAGTCTTGGTATTATTGATCGTAATGGCGCTTGGTATAGCTGTGGTGATAGAAAGCTAGGCCAGGGTGAGATGAACGTTAAGGATTTATTGAAAGAAGACACAGATCTGTACGAGGATACAAGAGAGAAAATTATTTCTGTAACTGGTTTAAAGGAATACTATGAGTCTAATCAGTAACAAAGTATATAAGTTACTTAAAGAGATTTTCCCTCGGAATATCATCTTAAAGGAACACTATGTCAATTATAAAGGGACAAGGTTGTTCTATGATTTTTACATTAAAGATCTTGGAATTCTATTAGAAGTTCAAGGAGAACAGCATACTCGGTTTATCAAGCATTTTCACGATGATAAGCAAAAACTTATCGCTCAGAAAAATCGCGACAACTTGAAGATCGAGTATGCACAAGAAAATGAAATATCTTTCGCAAGGTTCAACTTTGACGAAGAGATAACAGAAGAGCTGATAAAGTATAAACTATATATGGCTCTGGAAGAAGGGTTCTATGAGTAACATACTGATTCCATCAGAGAGAGACCCGGTAAAAAGAGGTAAGGATTGCCAGGACTGGTGCCCAATGTCAGACGGCACACGAACAGGTGACCCTAAATATTGTGAGTTGAGCCGTATGTGTAGGCAACTGGGTTACAGAAGCGATTGGGCACAGATAGTTGATGCCAAGACTGGTGAGATTTTAGATCACGATTATTTGTGTACCGGTAGGCTGATTGATGATCCGGAAGAGGTCAGCGTTGACGAGGAAGCTAAATAATGGACAGGATTGTATAAATAGAAAACAACACACAAGCGAAAGGAATTGAACTATGGATGCTGGGGTCAAACTATTCGAAAAAGTAAATCCAGATCTTGATTTTATTACTGAAATCATGGAGTTTGATGCAAGAAAGCTAGATGTATTGGACAACGCTATGGTCAGCAAGTATGCTACGGCGTTGGCACAGTATCTGGTGTATTTTAAGTCAGAAGTTAACAAAACCAAGGTCAGTGTTCATCAAAAACAGAGAGCGTTAGACTCTGGAATCGACATTGTTCTAACAAAAGACGTTTTAAAACAGTACAAGACCAAGTCTGCTGCTGTAGAATATATAATTTCTAACTCAGAACCCTTGACAAACATAAGAATGGGTCTTAGCTTATTAAAAGAAGAGCTGATGCGTGTAGAGGGGATAGATAAGACTATATCTGATTTAATAGCTACGCTCAAAAGAGAGCTTACAAGAAGAGAGAACGAGCTTTACACTGTCAGAAAAGAAAGGTATTCAAAGTAATGAGTGATGAAGAAACAAGAGAAATATTTTGCCGACCAGGAGACGAGCGCGCCTTGCTAAGCTACGCTCTGAAAAGGGCCGATAACTTCTATACGATTTGTTCAAAAGTAGAAGAATCGGATTTTTTGTACCCTGACCATCGCACTATATATGTCCTTTTGAAGGCGTTGGTTGACAGAGGCGGATTAGAGAAGTTTGACTTGTCCATGATTGTTAATGAGGCACAGAGCAACGGCGTGTTGAAAAACATAGGTGGTTACGAGTATGTAGAAAGCATATTAAACATGCCACTGGAACAGCAAAACCTATCACACTACGTTGATAATGTTCTTGAATCCAGCACAAAGTACAGACTCTATAATGATTTGGCTGTGAGCATGGCCAAACTCACTGACAATGCCAAAACAGGTATAACCAGTGAGGATTTGATTGGTATGGTAGAGTCCAAGGTAATGGATCTGTCAACAAGATCAAAGTCCATCAATGAGCCACGTGATTTAGGAGATGGTCTTAGAGAATACATAGATGAAAGACGAGATAATCCGGTTGAAATGAGCGGTATTTCCACCGGATTTCCTGTTTTAGACCAACAGATAGACGGCCTGATTCCTGGAACACTTACTATTATATCAGCACGGAAGAAGATGGGTAAAAGTACATTCCTATCTAACGTAGCAGCACACATTGCCTATCGTCTCAGGATTCCCGTTCTATATGTTGATACAGAAATGTCATTTAATGAGTGGCGAGACAGGATAATAGCTATGTTAAGTGGTATTCCTGAGCGTACAGTCAAACACGGCGGATATACTAAAGAACAATACAATACAATTATAGAAAAATGTGTAAAAATAGTTGAAAAAGGCAAACTATTTCACGAACGTATGCCTGGCTATTCTGTGGACAAACTGACAGCGCTATATAAGAAATATAAGATTAAAGAAAATATTGGCGTTGCCTTCTTTGATTACATTAAAGAGCCTAACAGCGCCAGTGTTGACCGCCAAAGAAGAGAGTGGCAGATCCTAGGTGATGTTGCCACAAGGCTGAAGGACTTGGCTGGTACATTAGAGATACCGTTTTTTACCGCAGTACAATTGAACCGAGAAGGTGATGTTGCTGGCAGCGATAGAATTTCTTGGTTTGCAGACATAGTAATGCACTGGCTGGAGCGAAAGCCTGAGGAGATAGATGCCGCTGGTCAAGATAGTGGCCAGATGAAGTTGATTATTAAAGATACTAGAAGAGGTGGTAGGACACCAGAGGAAGGAATAAGCTACCTTTTTAAGAAACAACGGTTGCTTATAAAAGAAGCACCCATACATCTACAGCTAATTCCATATGGCGGAGAAGTGATAAACTATGGCAGTGACGACGATGAAGACAAACTCAAATAATGATGAAGACTTCAAAACGATGTTGGTAAGGCTAAAGGAGTCGCTTGATCCACGCTATCTTATGGAAACTCTTGGTTTTGAAATAACACGAGAGACAGGTAAGGAGATACGAGCGGCGTGCAGAATCCATGGTGGTGACAACAAGACGTCGTTTAGATTCAATAAAGACACACGGACTTGGGTTTGTTTCTCACACAGATGCCACGATGTTTTTGGTAATGATGTGATAGGCCTTATAAAGGGCTGTATGGGAACGGATTTTATGGACGCTGTTCGATATCTACAGTCTATAACTGGCGAGGTAGGAAGCTCTAATTATCTTGAACACAAGAGAAAGAGAGAAAAAGATGCATTTATAAGGTCTAGGAGAAAACTAAAGGCCAAATCAGAGATAGTCACCGAAGAATGTCTCAAACAATTCAAACCATTCAGGACGGAGTATTTTAAAAACCAAGGGTTTGACAAAACAACATTGGATTTCTTTGAGATAGCCGGCGGATATACAGATAATTTTGGGTACATACGTGATATAATACCTATAAGAGACGATCAAAACAAGTTAGTTGGGTACAGCATGAGGGACGTAAGAGAAAAGTTGGATGACGACGACTTTAAGTACATCCACACACCGGGTTTTGACAAGGATAAAGTTATTTACAATCTGTGTAATGCCAAAAAATACATAGAAGACAAGCCCCTAATAGTTGTTGAGGGGTTTAAGTCTGTCTGGCGCCTACATGAACTTGGTATAGAAAATGTTGCTGCGGTCATGGGCGCACACATTACATCAGGACAACGTAACCTATTGTATACGTACTCACAAAGAGGAATAGTGTTGTTTTTTGATTGTGACGGACCAGGTATTGCCGGGACAGTTAGAACAACTGAAGACCTGAGAGGAAAAATAGATGTAATTCCTATATTTATGGTAGAAGAAGGAAAAGACCCCGCAGATCTTGATGAAGATGCTATTCGCTCTTATTTGAATAGATATACAAACGGGAGGTGATAGAATGGAAGGTACTAACTTCGTTGAATTGACGGGTAAGATTGTTTATCCGGATTTTAAGACAGTAGGAGGAGGCCATAAATTGTTCAAAGCCAAGGTGGCAATACCTCTTGATGAAGCAAAGAACAAGTTTCAATATGTAAAAATTGCCGGATGGAGGGAGATTGCTGAGGCACTGGGTGAGTTGCCCAGAGACACCTACATCAAGGTTCATGGCCATATAGAAGAAAGAACTTATGATGGCACGTGCAGAAATTGTGGCAGGCCAGAAAAGAAGTTCTGGACAGAGGTGCTAGTAGATAACTTTGTGGTAGTTAACGAATAGGAGGGTAGAGATAATGGCAAAAAAGAAGAAGGTTGATAACGAACCAGCTCAGGTTGCAATGACAGATTGGGTGAAAAACGATGTACATATGGGCACGCCCACCATGGTTTTGTTGCCTGCAGCCAATTATCTTTTCAAGGTAAGTAAAAGGGAGTTAAAAATCACGGTACCACGCAAGGGTGTTTACGAAAAGATAGACCCAAGTGAGTATGGCAAGGAAGACGGTGAGTTTGCTCTTTTTGACGGCAAAAACAAAATTATGTACATGCCGGCAATTTCAAAGGTTTTGTTTGCTTTAAAGAAGTACCCAAAACTTGAGGCAAATCAGTTGTTTGCGCCTATTGCACTGGTATTTAAAAAGGACGAGGTGGACATAATTGGTCAGATAGTAGAAATGCTAGAGCCCAGCGATGTCAAGACCTCCGTCGGTGTATAGGGAGGAATTATGAGGTGTATACATTGTGACGAGGACAGCGGTGTTACGGTTTGGATAGAAAGCATCCATTGCAAGCATTGTAACGGAGAAATAAGAACAGAATACAACGTATGTAAGACTTGCGGAATGGCATGGAAGACTGTCGACGGTGAGCTGCTCTCTGGCACGACCTTTTTTGATGTAGGTTTGGAAGAAATTTTCTCTGAGGACGAGCTGTTTCAGGAATTTGATATGGTATTAAACTGTGATCAACGTGAAACCGACAGTTCTTACATGAAAGACTACATTCATAAGTGTTTAAAGTGTCAGACGGTCTGCCATGAGGCAGAGAAAAACAGATGGGAATGCCCAGACTGTGGTTTTACTTGGGAGGTAATAAAGACCGGTGAGTAGAAAAAACTATTATAAAACATTGGGCGTCAAGCGAGATGCTTCTCAAGAAGAGATTAAGAAGGAGTTTAGGAATCTATCTAAGAAGTATCACCCGGACAGGAATCCCGGTAACAAAGAAGCAGAGGAGATGTTTAAGGTGGTTGCCGAGGCCTACTCTGTTCTTTCTAATACTAATAAAAGAAAAGAGTATGATGGAGTAGAGAACGACCCGTTTGCTGCAATGGGTTTTCATTTTTTTGGAGAAAGACCTGGCCCACGACCACGACGTCCTAATAGAAAAGCACCAGCAAAGGGTCGTGACTTGAAGCTTGTGAAGGATATTCCACTTGCGTACTTTATAACCGGAGGAGAAGTTTCCTTTGATTTAATTTTCAATGATTTGTGTAAAACATGCAGTGGTACAGGTAAGAGTAAATGGAAAGACTGTCCAAATTGTGATGGAGAAGGGTTTATTACCGTATCAACACGTAGTGGTAATTCTTTCTTTGCACAGACCTCCGTTTGCGACGTGTGTGGAGGTATTGGAGAGTTAGGTACGGAGCAATGTGAGGACTGTAATAGCACAGGCTTTGTTGAGAGAAAGAAAGAAATTACAGTTCACGTTCCTAAGGGTGTTGTTGACGGATACATAGAGAGACAAAAAGGAGAGGGTAGTACTGGAAGGAACAACGGACCTAAGGGCGATTTATATGTAAAATTCAGGATGAAACTTCCGAAGCTAGAGGATTTAACAGAAGAACAAATACAGATGTTAAAGGAGATCTCATGCGAAGGAGAAAGTATGGAATCCTCAGTTTAGACGTATCGGCCGCATCTACTGGGTGGAGTTTTTCTGTAAAAACCAGAATTCATGGTCATGGCATCATAAAGACCAACCCAAGAGATGGAAGAGCCAAAAGACTTTTAAGGTTTAAAGATGAGATAAGAAAAATTCTAAAAAAATACCATCCTTCGTTCGTCGTTATTGAGAACGGATACTTTGGTAGAAATGTAAAGACATTGAAGGTTTTGTGTGAGTTTGCTGGCGTGGCCAAGGAGTGTTGTATGGATACGCTAGATGTAGAACCTTACATTATGAATGTGAACACACCTAAATCACACTTTGGTGTAAAGACCAAAGAAGAGGTGTTTCACGTAATTGTGGATTTATATGAACTAGAGAACTTTGAATTCAAAAAACATAACGATATAACGGATGCGATAGCACAAGGTGTTTGTTTTTATGAGAAGGAATTAAAGAAAGGAAAGAAAAAATGAGACGAATAAACAAAGTTTTAAGGAACTCTGCTAAGTGCCTGAAGTGCGGTGATGTTTTAGCCTCTTTGAGTAAATACGCATTGATTGAATGTAGCTGCGGTGCACTGGCGATTAGTGGGGGACTGAGTAGGTTAGAACGATATGGTAAGAAGGGCGATTATGTTGAAAAATCGTTAATAGAGGTGACGGGAAGGAAGGTAACTAAAAATGTCTAGAGAAGTAAAATTGAGCGCAACTCGTATAAATATGTTTCTAGAATGCAAGCTGAAATATTGGTTTAATTATCACGATAGGCTGCCTAAAATGTCAAACCCTTCGTTCAAGCTTGGTTTGTCATGTCACGAGACTTTGGAGTTCGCCGGAAAAATTTGGATGGACAAAGAGTCTTTCGACGACGATGACAGAAAGGAGATAATGTCTGTTTACGATGAGGTTTCAATCAAACAAGGTCTAGCCGATTATAGTCTCCACATGCTAGGTAAGGAGCTTGTAGAGAAAAAACTTGATGACTTTAAATCTAGCACAGGAAAGAAGATTATAAGTCTTGAGGGTTTGTTTGGTACCAATGCAGATAACGAGATTCACACGAGCGAAGGAGTACCGCTAATTGGTGCTATGGATATGGTTTCAGAGATAGACCGAGATACGTTGATGGTTGTAGATTACAAGACATCGAACACCAGACCAACTACAGATCAGATGAAGAACGATATGCAGTTATCTATTTACAATTTGGTAGCTGGCATCAAGTGGCCGCAATACAAGCGTATCATACTAAGGCTTGATTTTTTGAAATCTGAACCAATGGATACATATAGAACACCCGAAGAGACAGCTGAGTTTTCTGATTACATAACAAAGTTACACGAAGAAATGGTGAACTTTAAGAAGCACGACGCTGCTCCAAGTCTAAATATCTTCTGTTCATGGTGTGATTTTAAAGGCTATTGTGGAAGGTATAAGAAGGCTTGTGAGAAGACTAACTATTGTTTTGAGTCAGCAGAGGTGTATAGGGACCCTGATCTTATGAATGAGTGGTTAAGGGTGCGCAACACAAAGAAAGTATTAGAAGGACGCGAGCGAGAGCTAGGAATGTTGATAATGGAGCGCATAAAAAGAAAAAATATAAACATCAATAACGGAGAGTCTGAATTATATATCAGAAACAACTCACGTGTGCAGTATGATGTAAAAACAGTATTTGAGCATGTTCCAAAAAGAAATCTCTTAAAAATGGTAAACCTGAATAAGATGCAAGTAGATAAATACATATCCAACCGGCCAAGAATCAGAGATATAATTAATGAGAAGTCTACACACAATTATACAAGGCCGTTCTTGTCGACTAAGAAAATCAAGAAGAAAAAAAAGGATAAGGGAGGTAACTAGAGATGCCGAAAAGTAAGAAAAGGAAGAAAAAAGGCACTACTAAAAAACAGTTCAAGCCTTTACCAAATAAACCACAACAACCCCAAGAGCAGCAGAAAAAGGTGAAAATCTTGGCGTACTGCGACACACCCTCTTGTGCTACTGGGTTTGGCACGGTTTCAAGGAATATTTTTGAAGGTTTATACAGGACTGGTAGATACGATATTGATGTTTTGGGTATCAACTATTGGGGAAACCCACACCCATTTCCATACAGGATTTGGCCTACAGGAACGAATTCTGACAATGATCCATACGGCAGAAAAAAAGTATGCAAAATGATCCCTCAAATGGAGTATGATCTGTTGTTTTTCTTGCAGGATACCTTTATACTGGATTTTTTACCTGAGCTCATGGCGAATTTGAATAAATCTGGCAGGAAGTTTAAGTCTGTTTGTTACTTTCCTATAGACGGTATGCCTAAGAAGCAATGGATCAAGAACGTTAGTGTGATAGATTTTCCTGTGTCTTATTGTGAGTTTGGTAAGGGAGTATCCAAAGAGATGTACCCAGATTGTCCTGATTTTGGAGTAATACCGCACGGCGTGAACACACGAGAGTATTACCCACATCCGGCAGAAGATGTCAGAGCTTTTAGGGAGAAATATTTTAGATCGAAAGCTGACAAGTTTATATTTACCAATCTGAATAGAAATCAACAACGAAAGGACATCCCAAGGACAAACAAGGCTTTTAGTGAGTTTAGAAAGCATGTTCCAGATTCCATTCTATATCTACATATGGCGAAGAAAGACCAGGGTTGTGATTTGCCCGAAGTCTGTAAAGGATATGGTTTAAGTACTAGTGCAGACGTCATTTTTCCTGAAAACTTTGGCCCTAACCAGGGATACCCCAGGGAGATTGTCAATATGATTTACAACGCTAGCGATTGTGTTGTTAGTAGCTGCTTGGGAGAGGGTTTTGGATTGAGCTGGGTCGAGGCTATGGCCGCAAAGACGCCAGTTATTATGCCTGATAACACAGCATTTGCCGAGTTTATCACTGAAGATAGAGGATATCTTATGAAGAGCGGCAACAACCCAAGTCTATTCACTGTGTTGGGCCATGACAATGAGGTAGTTCGTCCACTTGTAGATGTAGACGACATGGTAAAGGTTATGTGTCATGTCCATGACAACTACGAGGAAGCAAAGAAAAAGGCTGAAAATGCCTATAGATGGGTAAACATGTCGATGGATTGGCAGAGGAGCATCGCACCTCAGTGGGTTGATGTGTTCGACAAAGCGTATGAGTCTTTACAGGAGGAAATGGGCAGTTCAGATACTGTTGACACTTCAGTAGGAGACAACACAATAAGAGCTGAGGAGATTTAATATTATACCGTATTGAAAGGTGAATTGTTATGGATATTAATAATGTTTTTTATTTACCAAGCGGAAGAGTTTTTTTAGTCGACTGTAGTGGGTATAAAATAGAATGTACAGAGATGCGTGATGTTGCAGTTGATGGTAAATTACATAGAGAGGTTAGAGAGTCAACAGACCCCCATGTAATTTGGAAACACTTAGTACCTTATGAAAAAAAATGGCTGCTTACTGTTTCGACACAGAAAGGTTGTGTACACAACTGTGAATTTTGTGATGTAGCACCTTTGCCTTTTAAGGGGAATCTGTCTAAGGAAGAAATTTTGGCTCAAGTTAGTTTGTTGTTAAATAACACTGTATATGTTAAAAAATGTAGGAAGGCTAAAATTGGTTTTGCAAGAATGGGAGAACCTGCACATAATTTAAATAATGTTATAGAATCTATTTTGGCACTTCCAAGTATTTCAAGAGAACTAGGTAAAGATTTTAATTGGTTGCCTTGTTTTAATACAATATTACCTATTTCGTGTAAACATCCACCACAAAAAGTTTTGGAAGAAGTAATACGTATAAAAGAAAATGCTTACGATGGGTTCCTACATGTTCAGATTAGTTGTAATAGTACTGATGAGGAAACGCGAACGAAACTATTTGGAAACTCGCCTGTGTTTGCTATAGAGGATATAGTAAATTTTGTTAATAAATCAAGAATAACAAATAGAACTATTACATTAAATTTCATAGTTATGAAAGATGTAGAGGTATCAGTAAGAAAACTTAAAAAGATGGGTCTATCAGGTGATAGATTTGCAGTTAAATTAATACCTTTAAATAGAACGATTAGGGGTGAGGAATCATCTCTGGAAACATTATATAATTATAAGAATTACGAAGAGCTTTTATTTTTAAGAGATGAATTTAAAAGAGAAGGCATACCTGTTGTAGTAGATGCAATAGCAAAATGCGAGGAGGCTGGATTGTGTTGCGGACAACTAGTACAAATATTTCAGTAATAACAAATTTTGGTTGTAGAGCAAATTGTTGGTATTGCATTTGGAAAGGCCACAAACTAGAACATGTTCAGTTAGATACTGATTGGAAAAAATTGGAACGTTTTCTAATTGAAAATTCTTATAAAGGAAAAGTGTCGGTTTCTGGCGGTGGTGATTGTTTATATAGATATGATATTTATAGTGATTGGTGGCAAGAATTTTTTAAAATTACTAAAAAACTGAAGATGCTTGTAGATGTACATTCTAGAGAAAAGTTTAAAAACGAAGAGTTTTGGAAGTCTATAAATCGGTGTGTTTTTTCTAGTGATAAGTTGGTTGAAGATGAAGAGTATTTAAATTGGTTGAGAAGGTTAGTAGAGGTTAGAATAGTTCATGTAGTTACTAAAAATACTTCTAACACATTTATAGATGAGTATTTAGATTTTCAGAGAAAGACTGGTTGTCAGTTTACAACAAAACAACTTGTGTCATTTGATGACGGTGGTAGATATGAACAGCTGAAAGTATCCCATCCAAATATATTTTATTTAGATGCTGGCGATTATAATGTATATTATATGCCTGATAATTCAATAACCGAAACATTTATTTTGTAAAAGGAGTGCTTGGTGTGAAATTAATTCAAATAGAAGCAAGAGACCTACCTGATGCTTGGTTCAGGTGTGTATGGGAAATTTTAGATTTTGGACACAAATATACAATCGACCATGGTAGTTTTGAAGGGCAGCAAAGATTGGAGTTTGATTATATTACTGTTCATATTAAATATCCTGGCGTAAGACCGCTAATTCCTGATATACCAGCGCATCTAGGCATACCAAATCCAGTTGCTGATGGTTATATTGAGGAGTATCTTCCATATTTGATGACAAATATGAAGCAGCCCAATGAAGACTATACTTATGGTGAGCGTCTTGCCGGGTGGGAATATTACACTAAAGAACTCATGTCTCATAAGATGGTAAACCAAATAGACGAAGTTATTAGGATGTACAAAGAGTGTGGTTACGGAACTAATCAGGCTTGTATGTCTGTATCAGCACCGTCTGATATTTTGCTCGGCGATCCACCATGTTTACGCGGACTTGACACGCGGGTAAAGGATGGAAAGCTCCATTTTGTAGTATATTTCAGGAGTTGGGATCTATATAACGGATTTTCTGCCAATCTTGGTGGAATACAGCTTTTGAAGGAATACATGGCAGATGAAATAGGTGTTGAGGATGGAGAGATAATAGCATCGTCGAAGGGGTTACATTTATATGATTACGCTTGGCCGCTGGCTGAGCTAAGAACTGGAAAAGGAGAATCATAATGAAAATTTATTTATGTGCAAGAGAAGACGATTTATTTAGTGCTTGGCAGCTGTTTTGCGGCCACCATGATTTTGTGACACCAACAAAACAGGATATAATGTCCATCAATGCTGAAGCTATTGTAAGTCCGGCAAATTCGTTTGGATTTATGACCGGCGGTATTGATTTACACTATAAGAATTATTTCGGCCAAGCCATCGAAGATGATTTAAGAAAAAGAATAGCTCTTGAGTTTAATCACGAATTGCTTGTGGGTCAAGCAACTTCTGTTAAGATTTTTAATCCGCCGCAGATAGCAAAGTATAAATATGTGATAGCGGCACCGACTATGAGGGTACCAGAAAACGTATCTCACACTATAAATGCTTTTTTAGCATCGAAAGCTGCATTAATCGAGGCTAGAGAGCTTGGCGTGGAAAGTGTGGTGTTTCCGGGAATGGGAACTGGAACAGGCGGTATGCTACCGCAAGATTGTGCCAAGCAAGTTAATGCTGCTATAAACTATGTTCTGATAGAAGGAAGAGCCTATAGTGGCCCAAAAAGTTTATACGAAGAGCAGGGCCATATGATGCAGAATATAGTATCTAAAAAATGGCTTGAAGTTCAAGTGTTAGGAGACAGCTAACATGTATAAATGGAAAACCAGTTTTCATAGAAGCGAACTACAAGATGGCTTTGTAAAAAATATATTTGAGGTTTTAAACAAAGGCACCAGATATACTGATTTAGACGGTAAATTTGTAGGTTATATAAATGCTTTGGAAGGACCGTTAGGTATTATACAGTTTGTAAGCGATCACTCGCTTGATTGTGGTGAGTACGGAATTATTACAGTCAAAGTTACTTATTTAGATAAGAGTGTTTTGTACTTTAGGGTTGGCGATGACCGTCTGTCACTTTATAAGTTTATGAATGGTCACTGGGCAAATAGCGTGCAGAGATATTTTAGGAAGCCATAATGTATATAGATAAAAACTGTGAACAATCACAAATGGTCGGAAAAATATATATTATTGAAGAAGCCCCTTTTGAAGTTATGTGTTGTAAGACATCTATACCAATTGGTGATACTGTTGAAGTGGTGATGAATACGAGTAAGAAAATTGTATTAATAAGACATGATAAGTGTCTTCATAAAGTGAAAATGAGCACATTAAATAGAGTTGGGAAGGAGATAAACAATGAAAATAAAGGGAATTAAATACGTTTCTCCATTATTTGACGGCTCGGGGTATGGCGAGGCATCTAGAGGGTACGTCATGTCTTTGCATAAACTTGGTGTGCCTATAACAGCAGTACCAATTTCGTTTGAAGAAACTAGGCCTGTTCATGAGAAGTATGGTAAAACATTACAAAGCTTGGTTGAAAAGGAAGTTGACTATAATGTTGTTATTATTCACGCAACACCACAACATTTTGACGTATTTAAGGAACCAGACAAGACCAATATAGGCTACGTTGTGTGGGAAACAACAAAGCTTCCGCAGGACTGGGTAGAAAGAATGAATACAATGGACAAGATATTGACGTCTTGTTCATGGAATGCAGACGTGTATAAGGATAGTGGTGTAACTGTGCCTGTCGGTGTAGTACAGCACGGCATAGATATGAAGGAGTTTGATGGGATTAAGCCCTATAACATAAAAGGCATTACGAACGACACCTTTGTGTTTTATGATATATTCCAATTCATGGAAAGAAAGCATCCAATGGCTATTATCAAGGCCTACTGGCACGCTTTTCAAGGTGGCGAAGATGTAGCACTGGTCTTGAAGACCTATAGAATGAGCTACTCTGATAAAGACAAGGCCACAATAAGAAACACCGTGAAGAGTCTCAAGCAAATTATGCCGATGACAAATCCACATGCCAAGGTTTATTTGATTCTTGACCAGCTTACAAGAAACGAAATTCTTGGTCTACATAAGCGCGGAGACTGTTTTGTGTCTCTAGATAGGGGCGAGGGGTTTGGTCTGAACGGCTTCACAGCAGGTGCTTGTGGCAAACCAATAATAGTCACTGGTATGGGCGGCGCTTTAGAGTATGCCAAGCCGGACAACAGCTACTTGGTAGATCACAGCCTGACACCCGTGTTTAGCATGCTTTGGGGTCCTTGGTACACAGGAGACCAGTTATGGGCAGAGCCCTCAGTATCTCAAGGCGCTAACTGCATGAGAGAGGTCTATGAGAATAGAGATGAGGCCAAGCAGAAAGGTGCTGAGCTGAAGAAAAACATAGCAGACAACTTCTCTTGGGAGAAGGTAGCACAGAAAATTGTGAAAGAGATAAAGGAGCTATAAGATGTCTTTCTTGAAAGATGTGTTCGATAAAGAATTTTCAGCCAAGCTTAAAAAACGCAGCAAAACCTTTAGAAAAGCATTCGAGTTGCTTGAGGAAAAAGGAAAGGATAGCTATTTGATAGTGGAAACTGGCTGTGCCCGCCACCCAAACAACTGGGGTGGTGACGGTATGAGCACCGTCGTATGGGACGCCTTTATAAACTATTATGATGGAAAGGTTATTAGTGTGGACAAAAGTAAAGCATCCTGTGAGAATGCAAGGAAGCTAGTTAGCTCCAAGACGGAGGTGTTTTGTGGTGATAGTGTGAATTTCTTATGGTATTTTGAGCCACTTTCCGATATTGATTTGTTATATTTGGATTCATTTGGTCTAAATCAACAGAAACCACATCAATCTTCATTACACCATATGAAGGAGCTTTGCGCTGCGATAGGCAAGCTTAAAAAAGGAACGATAATTATGATTGACGATCATATCAACGAGAAGGTTGGTAAAGGCGCATATGTTTCCAATTTTATGGAGTATCTTGGTTATGAGAGAGTTATAGACGGCTATCAAATAGGATGGGTTTTATAGGAGAATAAAATGAATAATATTATACTCAGGCCCGTGTTTAATCGCCCAGAGATGCTGTATCTGTCGTTTGAATACGAAATGAGGGCTAGAGAATATCACTCACTACCAGTGAACTTTATAACGTTGTTCCTCATAGAAGCAGGAACACCACAAGAGGTTCTTAACGTGTTGCAGAAGTATCCTTATGAGAGTGTCTATGAGTTCAGACCACAAAGATACGGCTTGACAGTAAACATACTAGAGGGTATGAAACGTGCATTTAGTATGGCAGATGACTTCATCGTCTACATTGAAGACGACGTCTTACTACACCAATCCTACTTCAAGTTTATGGATATACTTCTTAATAAGCCTGAAATACAGGGAAAATACAGTATATTATCACCGTTCAGTAAGGTGGATGAGGGGAATGTGAGTCACGTGGTTAAGTTACATCACTATGCTGCTCTAGCCCCGCTGATACCTAAAGAATTTCATTCTAAATACATACTTCCACACTCCGTCAATGAGTACTATCAAAACGAGCCTTCTTTTACAAATGCCATGGATAAACACTATGCGGAACACCATGGAAAGGGATATAAATACAGCGCAGACGAGCATAAACACTGGCAACAGGCCGGCATGATAAATCGTTTAGTTGATATTGCTTCAATCAATGAAGATAAGTGGGTGATAAATCCGCGCATTAACCGGCAACAACACATAGGCTATGTGGGCGTGAATCGTCCAGGCGGTGTTATTAGAGGCAATGGTTTTGAGGAGCGTGTTGCCAGTCTAAGAGAGACAATTAAAACACCTGAGGCTTTGTATGAAGCCACAGGATCAAAACAATATAATGATTATACTACGTTGCGGCCAGAATTGAAGTATTTAGATGGAACATTGGGGCCAAATAATGGGGAAAGTAATATTTGATAATTGAAAAATAAGAGGAATGAACAAATGAGGA
>SDBS01002044.1_pt1 | contig 20315 bp, 10 predicted proteins | sample 2277091 | NCBI WGS metagenome assembly SDBS01 (sample SAMN10404972, study PRJNA504765) | marine sediment metagenome | isolation source: marine sediment core GS10_PC15, 163 cmbsf | place: Arctic Ocean: Southern Knipovich Ridge | collected 2010 | reverse complement strand
TTGTCCTTCCGCGTAACAACATCCGCCCAGCGCCCACTGCCAAATCCACCCATCACATTAATCCTAAATCATTAAACAACTTCATCACCTTCTCTTGCGGTAACGGTAACACTCGCAACCAAAATAACAATCGCCTGCCTGACATGCTCCGGCAAGGTAGACCATGCTTCCACAATCTCAGCAAGCCCCGGATCTGAGGGGGTATCACCTGGTTCGTGCACCATATTCGCACCAATTTGGTGTTCAGAACTGTTATTGTTCTGTATTGGAAGTGTGTTATGTTGTTCGACTGAAAGCCCATTAGAAGGCTGCCTGTTAGGTTCTGTGGCAGAATTGTTATCTAATTGTAGAGGTTCTGTGGCGGTACGTTTTGGGTTCGAATCCCCCCGCCTCCAGTGCAATTAAGTCCTTATTTAGCAAGGACTTAATTTTTTGGAAACCCCCTACTACATTTATTCTTACATTTAATGCCTCCGGGCTGTGCCCAATTTCTGTCTAATTCTAAAGCCCTTAATAGGCGTGATTTAGGGGTGCCCACCCCACTCTTCATCAATAACATCTGGTGGTCTGTATGCACACTGATTGGGATGATTCTTTTGGATTAATATCGGTACACCTTTCCCTATCTTTACATTTTCCCAAAAATCCAGCTTGCAAAGCGAAAAGGTGTCTGGTATGGGTAGAGTGTCGAAGTTTACGGATGAGCTGGAATATACTGGCATATCTGCTTGAAAATGGTATATTCATGTTTAGCGGGTTTCATGAGTTACTCCTAATTGTTTGCTGACAGTAGTGTAACCCAGAACCCGCTATTTGAGAAGAACTCTCTTATATTGAATTTTCTATGGGATGACTGTGTCTTTATCTTTCATAACGCCATGAATACCAGACTACGCACAAAAGCGCAAGTTGCCTATTTTAACATTGTGGTTTTTTCGAGAAAATTTCTGTGACCGGTTACCTTTCTATCTGTGTAACTATAAATGTCAGGAAATTCGATGGATAGGAGTTGAAATATGGACGATTCACAAACAAACCATCAGCCATCCAAGACGGCAACCACACAAGATCATACAAACCCGCCAACTATGTCTCGTACAGCAGCGATTATACACATCGCAGCAGCCGCATTATTAACTTTCTTAATCCTCCCATATTTTTGGGCACGAGCAGTGTCCCTATGCATACTAATGGACTTTGGCTTGAAAACCGTACCTTGGACAGGTGGATTCGTTCTGCTGATTGTGATCGTAGCTACATTAATGCACAAGCTTGATGTCAAAAGTGGTATCCGACCATTTCGATGGATTACAGTTGTCGTACTCTTCTTGATTTGGAGCAGTCTTATAACTACCCTCATGTTATTGGCAACCTCACCGTTTAGAGAAAGACTCCCGTTTATTCCAGTTATTGTCCTCAGCACATTGTGGGTAATATGGCTTTGGATCATGCCCATGACAGCACTAAGACGCTCGGTGCGATCAGTGGTTTTTGTTATATTCTTGCTGTTGGCTCCTGCGTATCCTGTGCTAATGACTTTTGATGGATTGGATGGAGACATGCATCCGATACTCATGTGGCGATTTGCTGTGCAAGAGCCACCCTCAACATCAGGAAGAGTGCAGCCAAAGTCAACCTCTAAGTCCATCCAACTGGACACCGCAGATATCCCGGCATTTCCGCAGTTTCTTGGACCAAAACGGAATGGTGTGGTTACTGGTATGAACCTCTCAAAGGATATGAAAACCCATCCACCACAAGAAAGATGGCGACATATAATAGGGCTGGGCTGGAGTGGATTTGCCACACAGGCTAATAGAGCCGTCACTCAGGAGCAACGTGGCAAAAGGGAGATGATTGTTTGTTATGAGTTACTGACAGGAGACGAACTCTGGAATCATTCCGACAACACCCTTTTTCATAGCATACCCAGTGGAGATGGGCCGCGTGCCACACCGACTATAGTAAATAGGCGTGTATACAGTGTCGGAGCTACAGGGCAACTCAACTGCCTTGAACTGGCCACTGGAAAGTTGCTGTGGACTGTAAACATCTTGAAGGACAATGATGCTGAAAACTTGTTGTACGGACAGACCTGCTCTCCACTTGTAGTTGATCAATTGGTGATTGTTAGTCCGGGTGGCGGCAATGGCAAGTCAGTGGTCGCATATGAAAAGGACACTGGTAAAGCAGTTTGGCGGAGTGGAAATGATGGCGGTGGTTATGGAACTCCAACTTTGGCGACCATCGCTGATGTCAGGCAGATTCTTATGTTCAATGCGACAGGTCTTGCGTCTCATGATTTCGAAACCGGGACCATCCTTTGGACGCATCCTTGGCAAAACCCCCCAAAAACAAACTGTACTCAACCTGTCTTAGTCGCGGATGGAGAAAATAGAATCCTGTTGAGCACAGGCTATGGTTTAGGAAGCTGCATGATCGAGTTGAACAAGTCCGACGACAATTCCTTCGCGGTCAAACAACTGTGGATGAGTCGAGAACTCAGAGCAAGCTTCAGCAGCATACTTGTTCGTGAAAACTACGCATATGGATTAGATAGCGGCACCCTTGTCTGCATCGATCTTGTCAACGGCAAACAAAAATGGAAAGGGAATCGCTATGGTCATGGTCAGGTTCTGCTGGTTGACGATCTTCTCATAGTCCAAGCTGAAAGAGGGCAGATCGCTTTTGTTCAAGCAAACCCAGAATCCTTTTCAGAACTTTACCGCATGAACGCACTGAATTCGAAAACGTGGAACAATCCAGCCTTGGCTGGACGTTTTCTGCTTGTGCGAAATAATCGAGAGGCGGTATGCTATGAACTTTCACAAGAAATGTAAAGGTAAGCCAACACAGCGTAAGTATGCTGAGCTGATAATAAAGGCAGGTTTTGAAGTATATAGTGTCCCATATCTGGTTGGCGAAGACATTCTCATACCCAGGTTGCAGACTAATAGCGGAACGATGAATCGTTATTGACAAGTGGAATCGTTCAACTCTCTGCACTGAAGCCATTCAGTGGCGATTACGGCCATGTCGGCTATGTTGACGCTTCCCTTGCGATCAATGTCTGCGCCATCACACCAGAGAGTGCTCTGGCATCCGGTCTGCCCCCATTTTGATGCAAAAATGGTAAAATCCTTGAAATTCACGCAGCAATCCGAATCTAAATCGGATCTGAGGAACTTGTGCATTCCAAAATTGACACCCTGTACCTGTTCTCCGAGTGCAACGTCAACATATTGAGGACCTTCTACCTTAAACACAGTAACCGCATTGTCGAGACTGGCGGCAGTGTAAAGATATTTTCCATTCGGACTTATTGACACTGAGACAACGCCATCGAGGCTGTCCAGATTCAGTTGACCGCCGATCAGTACTTCATCGAATGTCAAGCGACCGGTGGTTGTATCGCGATCGAGTTTTACCAATGCATCATCAGCCCACCCGGTCACATATACGTCGCGGCCGTCGGGGCTGACGATTACTGCACAGGCGCCGGTGAGGCCATTTGCTTCGCCTTGCCCGTTCTTTATCGTTTCAAGAAAAGTCAAGTGTCCTGTCATTGCATTCCGACTAAAAACGGCTACAGAGTTATCCTGGCTGCCGGCGGCGTAGACGTAACGACCGTCGGGGCTGAGAGTCACAGAAGTGGTCGCAGCCAGTCCGTCAACGCCATTTTGGTCATCTATTATTGCATCAACAAATGTCAACCGGCCGGTGCTTGTATTGCGGCTGAATATAGCTATGGCATTGTCGTAAGTGCCCGAGGCATACACATGTTTTCCATCGGGACTGACAGTCACAGATCGAACTGAATCCAGGCCATCAACGCCGTTCTCGTCGTCTGTGAGGACCTCGATGAACACCAGGTGACCGGTATCGGGATTACGGCCGAACACTGATAACGTATCACCGTAGGTTCCGGCGGCATAAAGATGATCGCCATCCGGACTGATCGCTGTCGAGAAGACGCCCGAGAGCCCGTCTATGCCGTCGTTGCTGTTGTTTAAGGTCTGAATAAAGGTCAAATGTCCGGTATCCGAATCTCGGCTGAACACAACCAAAGCATCTTCATACGTACCTGCGGCATATACGAACTTGCTGTCCGGACTCAATGTCACCGAATGCACGCCATCGAGACCATTAACGTCATCAGCACCATTTTTAATTGTTTGAATAAAGTCCAGGTGGCCTGTTGCCCGGTCATGGGTGAATACTGCTATTGCGTCATCGTATGTTCCGGCGACATAAACATTACCGCTATCAGGACTGATTGCCACCGAAAATGCTCCGTGCAGCCCGTCCACAGGTCCCTGGCCATCCTGTATCACCTCGGCAAATGCCAAATCACTCGCGTCAGGCGGGAAAGACTGTCTCCAGCCATCGAGTGGAATCTCCACCAGCGTATGCGTGCCTGGTTTGAGGCCGCCAAGCACATACTCGCCGGACTCGTCGGTTGTTGTGGATGCTTCCCATGCGTCCAATTGGCCGTTTTTGTTTTCATCCAGATAGATGTTGACGCCGGGCAGGCACGGTTCGCTGCTGTCCCATGAGCCGTTGCCATCGATATCTTCCCACGTTGAGCCTCGAATTTCAGCCGGTTCGTAGTAACCGAAATTGACGTGGTCAAGAACCTGACCAACGGCAACATTCAACCGATAATCTCCTCGCCTGAACACAGCTATCGCATCCTCGGAAGCAGAAGCGGTATAAACATGCTGGGCATCCGGGCTGATAGTCACGAAACCGACGGCATTCAAGCCGTCCACATTGCCCTGGTCATCCTGCCATGTCCCTGTCAATGTCAACAAGCCCGTGGAGTGATCACGACTGAATACGGTCAAGGCGTTGTTAGCAGAACCTGCAACACATATATGGTCACCGTTCGGGCTGACTGCTATTGAGCCGGCTCCGTCCAATCCCGTTATGCCGTCGCGGTTGTTCCACAAAACCTCAACAAACGTTAATTGACCGGTAGTCTGGTCACGGTAGAAAACTGTTAATGCATCGTCTATGCGGCTGACCGTATAAACGTGCCTGCCATCGTCGGTTATGACTATCGAGCCAACGCCATCCAGTCCGGTCACACCATTGTTGTTATCCTCCAGTACCTGGAGAAATGCCAATCGGCCTGTGTTGCCGTCACGGTCGAACACGGCCACAGCATCGCTATAAACACTGGCGACATAAACGTGGTTTCCTTCAGGGCTGACAACGATCGACCGGACTCCGACGAGTCCCTCCATGCCACCTTGACCATCTTTCAGGCTTTCAATGAAAGTCAACCGACCTGTTATTCTGTCACGGCCGAATACCACCAGTGCATCGTCAAAAGTACCCGCGGCATAGACATTATTGCCGTCGGGGCTGACCACAACCGAGCGCACTCCATAAAGTCCGTCCACGCCGTCGACGCCATTGCGTAAGACTTCGACAAAAACCGGCTGTCCCGTCGTTTGGCTTCGATCAAATACCCCAAGTGCATCATCGTCACTGCCGGCGGTGTAGAGGTGCTTGCCATCGGGACTGACCGTCACAGAACGTACTCCACTCAGCCCTTCCACGCCGTTGTGATCGTTATACAGGGCTTCGACAAAACTCAATTGTCCGCTCACTTGATCTCGGTCGAAAGTTACCAGTGAATCGTTAACATTGCTGATAACATAAGCGTTCTTACCGTCCGGGCTGACGGTCAGCGAATATGCACCGTCCAATCCTTCGACGACTCCCTGGCCGTTACTTAGCATCTCAACAAATGCCAATTCGCCGTTTTTCGGAGGCAGTGATTGTGTCCATGCCGGCGATCCATAAGGCGCCACCATAGCCACGCTGTACATGTTCGGGTCAAGTTTTCTAAACAGGAACTCACCTTCTTCGTCTGTCAGGGTGGAAGGTTCGTTGATGTCCAGCCAGCCATTCTCATTGAGGTCGAGGTATACCGTCGCGCCAATCAGAAGCGGCTCGCCGTTGTCCCAAAAGCCATCGGCATCGATATCTTCCCATACTTCACCATGGATTTCACGGCGCTGCTCGTAACTTCCGAAGTTGATTCCCCGGATGGTGCTGCCCTGGACGATGTCGACAAAATGACCACCCTGTTTCAGTACAGCTATTCCATTGTAAGAAGACGCGGCGGCATAGACATGGCCCCCACTCGAGCTGACGGCGACCGACGATATTGCAGCCAGTCTGTTATCACCACCTGTTTGGGGATCGGTAAAGACATTGAGGAAGGTTAATCGGCCGGTATTCTTATCACGAGCGAAGACTGCCACGGCGTTATCATATGTGCCTGCAACATAGACATACCCGCCGTCCCGACTAAGCACTACCGAACTTGCGCCGTCCAAACCATCGACTTCGTTCTCGCCGTCTTTCAATGCCTCTACAAAGGTCAGTTGTCCTGAATTGGGATCTCGATCGAATACAGCCACCGCATCGTCATTGGCCCCGGCTGCGTAGAGATGCTCGCCGTTGGGACTTACCCTCAGTGCCACTACGGCTCCCAGTCCGTCCACACCGTTGACGTCATCCCGTAAAACCTCTACAAAAGTCAACCGACCGTCCTTCTTGTCGCGACTGAAAACAGATATTGCATTGTCAAACGTGCCGGCCGCATATAGATTGTTGCCATCCGGACTAACCTCCACCGATCGCACGAAAGCCAGCCCATCCACGCCATTCTCGTCGTCCTCCAACATTTCAACGAATGTAAGTTGACCGGTTATCCGGTCCCGAGCAAAGACCGACACCGTGCTTTCCAGTGTGCCGGCGGCGTAGACATTATTTCCGTCGGGACTGACCTTTACCGAGAACACGCCCTGCAGTCCGTCAACACCATTCTGACCGTCTACCACCTGCCCGATGAACACCAGGTGTTTTGTTGTCTGGTTGTATTGAAACACTGCTATCGCATCATCATAGGTACCGGCAACGTATACATGCTTGCCACCGGGGCTGACAGTTACCGAATGTGCACCGTCCAGGCCATCCACTAAGTCCACGCCATCGGTAAACATTTGTACGAATGTCAACTGCCCTGAACCTTCATCCCGACTGAAAACGGTTAAAGAGTTGTCGCAAGTGCCAATAGCATAGACATAACTATCGTCCGGGCTTAATATCACCGAATATGCTCCGCATAATCCGTCGATATTGTCCTGACCATCTTTGAATATCTCTATAAAATCCAATTCACCCTGTTGCGCAGGAGGAAATGACTGTCGCCACGTGTACTGACCGGCCGGGTCTACCTGGGCTACTTTGTATGTTCGGACTTCGAGATCGGAGAAGGTGTATTCGCCCTGATCGTCGGTCATGGTACTGGGTTCGCCGCTGTCGAGTTGGTTGTTTTCATTTAAATCCAGGTAAATGACTACACCTGCAAGAACCGGCTCGGATGCATCCCACATCCCGTCGATATTCAGATCTTCCCATGTCATTCCGGAGAATTCTCGCCGCTGTTCATAGTTGCCAAACTGAATATCTTCGACTGTCTGACCCGGATCGACCTTTACATAGTGAAGACCTTGCGAACTCCTCAAAACAGTAAGTGCATCGTCATAGGCGCCAGTTGCGTAGACATAGTTGCTGTCCTGGCTTACCGCAACCGAAGTGATACCATCCAATCCGTCGACGCCGCCTTGATCGTCCTGCACCATTTCGGCAAATGTTAAGTGTCCTGTTATTTGGTCCCGATGGAATACCGCCAACGCGTCATCGTATTTGCCGGCGACAAAAAGGTAGTTCCCATCGGGGCTTACCTTCACAAAATGTGCACCCGCCAATCCGTCGATAAAGTTTTCGCCATCCTGCAACATTTGCATGAACGTCAAATGCCCGGTGGTTCGGTCTCGGCTGAAGGATGTCACGGAATTGTCATAAATGCTCGTGACATACACGTTGTCGCCGTCCGGACTGACCGCAACGCATGAGGCTCCGTAGAGTCCGTCCACACCGTTGTGGTCATCTCGCCAGAATTCAACGAAGTCCAATTGTCCCGTGATATCGTTGCAGTCGAAGAGAGTTAACGCATTATCGTAAGTCCCGACGGTATATACGTGCTTGCTGTCGGTGCTTACGGCCACCGAACAGATGCCGTGCAGACCCTCTACGCCGTTCTGTCCGTCCTGAAGCACCTGGACGAATGTCAATCGGCCGGTGGATTGATCGCGGCTGAAGACGGCTAATTTATCCTCATAAGCGCCCGTCGCATAGACATAGTTACCGTCAGGACCGACAGTCAACGAGCGTACAAAATCCAATCCATCCACCTGGTTACGGTCATCTATTAGTACCTCGACAAATGTCAATTCACCTGTCGCCTGATTGCGGCTGAAAACCACCAGGGCATCGTCATAAGCTCCTGTGGCATAGATATTATTGCCGTCGGGACTCGTGGCGACCGAACTGATACCGTTTAGACCGTCAACGTCCCGGTAATCATCTTCGATTACCTCGACAAAAGTCAGACGCCCTGTCGATAAGTCTCGGCTGAACACAGTCAATGCATCATCATAAGTGCCGGCAACATACACATTATTGCCGTCCGGGCTTATTGTTATCGAACACGCCGAATCCAATCCATTGACTTGGCCTTGCCCGTCTTTTACCGTTTCTACAAGAAGAAGTTTGCCTTCGTGAACTGGAAACGACTGCTGCCAGCCCGCAGGCACAATTTCAGCTACCTTGTATGTTCCCGGGACCAGATCCTCGAATATATACTCACCGTTTTCATCGGTAACGGTCGATGGTTCATTTGCATCGACTTGTCCGTTTTCATCCAGGTCCAGATAGATTGTCACACCGGAAAGAACCGGATAGTTGGGATCGTAAAGTCCGTACCCATCCAAATCCTCCCATTTCAATCCGCGTATCCGGCCATACGGTTCATCTTCGACTGAATCTGCCTGCTTTGGAAATGTCTCTGACAAGGGGCGCGATTTTTGAATTGACAAGGATAGATCGTCAGCTTCCAGTTGGAAAGTGAATTCGGCGACCCCGTCTCCCGGTGAAATCTTAATTGTCTCTGTTATCGGTTGCCCATCGTCGGGATAGAGAGTAACTTCATATGTGCCGTGAAAACCTCGAAAAGTCGCACTTCCGTTCGTATCGGTGACTGCATTAAGTTCTGTTGTCCATTCATCCAGAAGTGCCTCATATCTGTGTCCGGCCTCATTAAGGGTCCAGTCGGCATTGACGATGTGTCCGTTGGGACGCCAGTGAGCTTCTTCCCAGAAACCGAATAGTGTTATGCCCTCTACGGCTGGGTGCCCGAAGCCTATACGGTAAAGATCTTCGATATCCTTGGCGCGATAGACTTCATCAGGCTGGTCAACGTCGAATTCTGATATCCAGATGGGCAGATTCGGTTCGGCCATGCTGTCGAATCGGGTCAGGAACAAACCGCGATTATAGTGGGTTTCAACATGACATTGTAAACCTAACCCATGAACGGGCGCGCCCGCTTCCAATAGTTCGGCAATCAAATCCTTGCACTCTTGCATCTTTACGCCAAAGGAAATTGTCGCGTATTCATTGACAAAAAGCTCACAGTTTGGATCAAGGCTGTGTGCCTGCTGGAACATCCAGGCTCTGACAGGCAGATCATCGACTTCAACAAGGTTATCTTTGAAGAATGACCCGTACAGCATTTCATTGTTGACCTCCCAATGCACGCACTTGTCTTTGAATTCCGGCACCACACTGTTTAAGCGGTTCTCAACGGCAGTCTGCAATTCGGGCACGGATAAACCTGTGAGCCAAGCCGGTACAAAAGCCTCACCTGCCCAGAAAATGCTGTGCCCGCGCATTGTTATGTCATTCTCACTGCAAAAATCGTACATGGCGTTGGCGCCGGTGTAATCGATTTGACCTTGCTCAGGCTCGTTCACATACCACTTGAGTTCGCTATCAAGTGTTGCCCACTCGAAATTATTTTTGAAAAAATCGCCATAATCGGCATTGATCAAGACATTGTAATCGAGAGTCGAGCCAAAGCCGAACCGATGTTTTATCTGTCTGATTTCCATATCGATGTTGGAAAACGGTTCGCCTTGCGAGGAAAGAACATTGATCTGAACATCTCGTTTGCGGATTTGTTCGATTCTGGCGTTGGTTTCGGTTCTCCAGTTGACCTCTTCAATTGCCACATCATCAACATAGAAGTCAACTCCCGGGGCGGGTCCTTCAAAATATACATACAGCGTGGTCAATTCCCCGACAACATTCAGAGTAAACGCCCCGGAAAGCAAGTCCCATCGGTCATCATGGGCTGTCGTCCAAAAGATGCGAAGATATTTTGTTCCGCTTGAATCTTCCTGCATGATAGTTATGCCGATATCATCACTGACGGCATTTTGCAACCGTACCCAACCCGAGATATTGTATGTTTTCGTGTTCTCCATCACGTTCAGCATAGACTGGCTGATCCCGTTCCAACTATTCGTTCTGTCGGAGACAAAAGCGCTATTATCGCCTGAACGGCTCAGTGGCGATATCGATAATGTACAATCTCCGATCTCGTTCCATCCCGTTGTACCGTTTTCAAAACCAGGATTGCCTGCAAGGTTGTCAGCCTCCACAGAACCCGGAGTTATAACGGAAACGGCAAAGACAAAAAGAAACAATCGAACAATACTACAGCCCATATTTTTTCCCATTTGGATAGTTAACGAGAGAGAAAAGGAGGCAGGTAAACAAAGATCGAGACAGAACATTCCGTTGAAATCATGTTGGCAACAAGGCCCTATTCGGCCTCTTGGCCCCAGTGTTCGACAAACTCGACAAGGTCCAACATGTCAATAATACTGTCGGCAGGACTACTTATATCACAGTCGGGATTCCACCCTTCCTGTCCGTCTTCCGTCAACCAGGCTGCCGACAATATTGCGAAGTCCGCAAAATCCACATCCTCATCTCCGTCAAAGTTGCCCTCATTCGGCATCGGAACTGATGTGGCGATCACAAACGCCATATCTATCCCTTGCCCAACATATTGGTGGGTAATAGGGTATAACAACTGACGTATTTCCGATTGGCCGCCTTCTTCCGGTACGTATTCAAAGACGGCAGAACCTTCAAAATGGCTAAAGGAACTCATCCAGCCGAAAATATTTCCGTCGTCGGCGTCCGGCCTCTGAATCGACAACCAGTAAATGCTGTCGGCCTGCAGCCAAAAGGCCTCATTGGGGTCGATGCTTATATCGTATTGTATTACTGTTGCAGCAAGGCCGATTACTTCATTCAAACTTGCATCGTACAGAGGGATGTCGACAGGGGCGATTCCTGTTGCCTCAATTTCTGTTGCAGAGACAAAACGAAACCATAGCAGCTCGCCCGGACGGCTGTATGGGATATTGCCGGCGCCTGCAGGAAGATTGCTGAAAAGTGCTACGTTCAGATCCAATGGCCCGACATGGTCGTCCAGCCAGCCGCCCCAGAGGATGATGTTGGTCAACAGGGCTGTCTGAGAGCTGCGAAAGTTCTCCGCTAATGCGGTTGGTGTAGCCAGTATGTGCAATCCGGCTTCGCTGATATCCGGCAATTGCGGGAAGTGCATTACGCTCGGATCACCCACGCCCCAGATTGCCAGCGCAGGCATCGCCGGTATGATTGCCAACAATACTATTATCAGTATTCTTGCATTTTTGTTTTTGATTATCGTCACCATCACCCAGTTTATGGCTAAACAAATTCTGTCGAATACATATCGACTACAAACAACGCCCCCTTTGCCGAAAAGTTGCTCTCCTTTACCAGGCGCCCGGTACTGCTGTTGCCTTACCGGGACAAATCACTCAGGATTAGTCTGGGAGTCAAGAATCGAGCCCCCGTTACTCTTAAGTAATGCAATATCGGCATCAACCATTTCGTGGACCAACTGCTCGAAACCAATGGAGTATTCCCAGGATAGCATCTGTCGGGCTTTATTGGCGTTTCCCAACAATATATTCACGTCAGCCGGGCGAATCAGTTGAGAGTCAGTCACAACATAATCGACGTAATCGAGCCCCACATAAGAAAAAGCCACTTCGAGAAAATCTCTTACGGAATGCGTCTTTCCGGTGGCAATTACGAAATCGCCCGGTTCTTCTTGCTGCAGCATCAACCACATCGCCCGGACATATTCTTTGGCATGGCCCCAATCCCTCTTGGCGTCAAGATTGCCCAGCTTTAACCTGTCTGCCAATCCCAGTTTGATTTTGGCTACGTGTGATGTGATTTTGCGTGTAACGAATTCATATCCTCTGCGTGGAGACTCATGGTTGTAGAGGATGCCTCCCCAGGCCCGGATGTTGTATGCTTCACGATAGTTTCTTGTCAGATGGTAGCCGGCAACCTTCGAAATTCCGTACGACGATCGAGGATTCAAAGGTGTGTTTTCATCCTGAGGGACTTCTTTGGCATTGCCGAACATTTCGCTCGAACCGGCAAAATAGAACCGACATTCAGGGGTGCATTCTTTAAGGGCTGTGAGGATATGGTGAGTTCCGTTAATATTGATATTCAGAGTGGAAAACTCATCCTCGAACGAATACGATACAAAACTCTGGGCCGCAAGATGGTAACACTCGTCCGGCTCAACGGCGTTAAACACCCTAATGATGCTCGAAAGGCTCTCGAGCGATGCAGCATGAAGATGAATTCGATCAAACAGATGAAAAATCCGCGACATCCGGTGTTCCGGATCTTCGATTGCCACTCTTCGAACCATGCCATGAACTTCATAGCCCTTTTCCAACAAGAGTTCCGTCAGATATGACCCGTCCTGACCCGTGATTCCAGTTATCAAAGCCCTTTTTTTCATATTGATAGCTCCAGTTCAAGAACTTCATAATTATATCTCAATAACGTATTTCTCCAACGACCGCTTCGTCTTACGACAATATCAGGCACATTCAAATACTCGTTACAGCGAATGATAAACATCTATTGTTTTCCCGGCAGTCTTCTCCCACGTAAAATTACGGGCCCATTCGACTCCGGTGTCAATGCATTTACTGCGAAGCTGAGAATCTGTCAGGACTAAACTCAATTTATCTGCTATATCCTGCACGGAGGTTGGACTGAAGTATACGGCCGCGTCGCCTCCAACTTCGGGACAACTGGTAGTATTAGAAGTGGCAACCGGGACTCCGGAAGCCATTGCCTCGATAATGGGAAACCCAAATCCTTCATATAGACTTGGATAGCAAAATACTTCGGCACCTTGATAGAGCAGCAGCAGATCCGCATCGGGGACGTAGCCGGTAGTTATTACCGATTCTTTCAAGCCTGCTTTTTCTATGACTTCATAAAGTTCTTTAGTCTTCCACAAAGGTTTGCCGACAAGAACCAGCCTTACTTCCTCCCTTTCGGGTAGTATCGCAAAAGCTTTGAGCAGTCGCTCCAGATTCTTACGTGGATGAATATCGCCGACAGCCAGAATGTAGGGAGAGTCTATCCCGTATTTGTGGCGAACATTTCTCAGTTGCTCCTGATCGGCGCGGCCGAAAAATCGCTGATCAAGACCGTACGGGATAACTGCAAAACGATCCTCGGGAACACCGAAGTATTCCATTGTCTGCTGCTTTATATATGATGTCCCGACGAGAATCCGATCAGCACGAGCGACGGATCTCCTTATGGTATATGTCACTGGAATTCTCTTAATGGAAACGAAATGGTCCGGATATACAATCCAGAAAAAATCGTGCAGCGTCAGTACAACTTTTGCTTTGGTCCACGGCGGTATCGTATAGTGGGCGTGAAAAATATCCACCGGGAAACGCCGTAATTCCAGAGGAAATAGAATCGGAACACGTAACCAGGCCGAGCGATGCAGTGGATTCATTCTGCGTATTTGAGCACTCTCTCCAAAGCCGTTGGACGCAGCCGGCGCCGAACCGCAAATATAAATGCGATATTGATTAGAACAATCCATGTGTGAAACCGCATGGATCAAGCGAGTCGCATAAATACCGTTCCCGGTAGGCTTGTTCGTAATGAAGCGTCCGTCATAGCCTATCAGCATATACAGCAGTTCCTTTCCTGTTACTTGATGTGCGCCTTTGCCCCGCCAGTGGTTTTTCCTTTGAGAATCGCCGGCAAAAGTTGCCTTAGCGAAAAATCCCGCTGTCCTCGGTGCAGCGTTACGGGATTATAAAAATGCCAAATATTGTAAATTGTTGTGTTGATTTTCTCGAAAGAGCATACGTCGCACTGGCAATTCAAAGGCCCTGTCCTGAGTTTGAGTTTGGGAAAAGACTTCATTGTTCTGCGGAAGCCGTCATATTTCTTTGAGTTCCAAACCTGGACAAATCGCTGCTTTCTCAGATCGCCAATTGTCTCACTGCACTGACAACACGGATACACCAAGCCTCCCGCAGTAACAAGTGCAAAAACCCAGCCGATATAACAAGGAATTCTTGAATAAATCACTTCGGTTTTTTTGTCGCACATATCCGGATTACCGGTGGTGTCTCCGATCGGAGGTTCTATCTTCAACTCTATGCCATAAGACTTTGCACGCTCGACAAATGAAGGTAACTGACTGCTGAATTCCCTTTTTTGTTCTTCGGCCAGTTCTACGGAACTGGCTTTCGGAGGAACAACTGCATACTTGAACACTATCTGTTCGGCGCCTACATCTTTTCCCCGCTCAATCATTTCAAGACCTTGCTGGAAATTAGCTTGGCTGATAACAAAGCTCAACATAACAGTGGGTTTTTCTTGACCACACGACTGTTTCATCTGATGCAATTGCCTCAGATTGAAAATAATCCGGTCGAAAGTCTCCGGCTTTGCCGTAGTATGAATTAGTGGATAGATATCGGATGTACCCGCATTCAGACTGATTATCAGTCGATCTACACCGTTCTTCAGCAGATGCTCGTATTGATCAGGATTCAATAAAGAGGCATTTGTCACTATACCCACATTGAAGCGGCGTTCTTTGAGCATTCGTACTATGTGGTCGAATTCCGGGTGGAGGGTCGGCTCGCCACGTCCGGCCAGTTCAATGCGTCCCGTGCCAAGATACTGCAGATCGTCCGCAAGACCGTTGAGCATGTCCAAATCCATAAACCGGTTGCCCGGATCTGCAGCTCCCGCAGGTTCCTTCAAGAGTGTCTGTCCCTGCCCACCCGCATCGGCGGCGCTCTGGAGACCAAAGGAAGGGTGATCCCAGCACATTATGCACCGGTGATTGCAGGAATCCGCAATGCCAATCTGAACCCAGAGAGGACCGGTGAAAGCCTTGCGCGATCCCATCATCCCCAACGCAATTCCAAAACTATGGCTCAAATGTCTCATTGGCACAAGAGAAGCATTACATATGTATTTCTCGCGGTGTCAGAAAGCACCTATTCGTTGTATCATCACTTTGACGGTTCTAAATACTATCTTCACATCCACCCACAAGCTTTGTTTCTCCACGTATTCGACATCCCTTGCCAGGGTCTCCTGAAACGTCAGAAGGCCTCGCCCGCAGGTTTGGGAATAACCGGTGATACCCGGCTTTACCACAAATTTCTTGCGCTGCCATGGTTCATAATATTGAATCATCTCGGGGATATCAGGTCTCGGGCCGACTAACGCCATGTCGCCCTTTAGAACACTGATGCAATTGGGTAATTCATCCAAAGTGGTTTTGCGCAGATGTTTTCCAAAACGTGTAAGCCGTGGATCATCCGGGATTTTGAAAATCATCTCTTCAATTTGTTCAGGGCTGTACTCATATTCGTAAAGTTCAGGATATCTTTTTTGGGCGTCCCCGTGCATGGTCCGGAATTTATAAAAGGTAAAGGGTCTGCCGCCCAGATCTTTCTTCCTTCGGCCCGACTTCGATCCTTCGGCGAAGGCACCCGCCGATTGTCCATTCCTTCTTCTGTCCATTCCAATTCTTGTCTGCCTGAAGATACATGGGCCCGGACTGTCAAGCTTGATGATCAAGCCGATTACAACCATAAGCGGAAATGTCAGCACTAAAACTGTTAAAGACAAAACAATCTCTGCGGTACGCGTGACAATCTGCCTGAGCGTCCTCCGATGAGCAACTTTGTGCAAATCGCTAACCTCGCCCGCTTCGGCTTCCTCCTTATTTACACTGCCGGCAAAGGCACCGAAAAACCTGATCAGCTTTCGTACCAGATAGGAACCCGACATGTATATGCCATTCAAGAGCATCAAAGCCTCACGCCTGGGGTGAACCAAAAGGCTCTTCAGCCGCTCGAAGATAAAACCAGCTCTGAAATAAAAGGCACGATAAGCCTGATTAGCCAGTCTCTCAGCCGTAGAGTGCGGGATCATATCTCGCTGTGGATCAATCTCTCCCTGACTTATTCTATGATAAAACGGACTTCCTGGAATAGGATCGAACGCGTAGAACGTCGCAAAATGCGGCGCAGCTTCCAGGGCAAAATCCAGTGTTTTATGACAATCTTCTTCCGTCTCGCCCGGTATACCAAAGATGAAACTGCCTTTGGATTCAATGCCTACTTTTCTGCACAATTTCAGAGCGGTTCTTGCCTGCTCCAGAGTGGCCCCTTTTCGCGCCAGTTTAAGGGCCTTTTCAGTGCCGAATTCAATCCCGAACTTGATATGGTAACAACCCGCCCTTTTCATCAACCGCAGTTTGTCCTCATCAACATCGTTGACTCTGCTCCAGCAGTTCCAATTTATGTTCAGTTTCCGGTGAATTATTTCCTCACAGAAATGTTTGAGATCCCACCGCGGAAAAGTTATTGTGTCATCGTAAAAACGGAAATCCCTTACGCCATATCGGCTTATGTATACTTCTATCTCTTCAAGAACATTTTCCGGCGAGCGAAAGCGTACACTGTTTCCCCAGACGCCCCGATAACAGAAAAGGCACCCATAAGGGCACCCTCGACCGACAGTGATACCCGTAGACGGAAGTCTGAGATAGTTGCGTGTTCCCGGTGCGGGATGATAACGCGTGATCGGGACTTTATGCATGGCTGGAAACGGTATCTCGTCAAGATCCGATATCAGTTGTTCGCGCGGGTTAATTTGCAGGGAACCATTGACTCGGAATGCAATGCTTTTGACATCTTCAGGGCTTTTGTCTTGTGATAAACACCTTACGAGATTTGTTAATGCAACCTCTCCCTCACCATGCACGAGATAATCAAATTGCCGATAGCTTCTCAACGTTTCCTCCGGCAGGGCCGAGGCATGCCAGCCTCCGATAATAGCAGGAATGTCAGGACATACCTTCTTGGCATATCCGGCCGTCTCGGCAGCATTTTGGATATTAGCCGTACTCGCGGTCAATCCGACAGCCAAAGGCTTTCGGGCCTCGATACGTTGGCGTAATGCTTGTTCCGGGGACTGCTCAATCCTCAGATCCAAAATGTCATTTGCGATCCCCTGTTGTTCCAGATAAGACGACAGGTAGGCCAGACTGATAGGAAACTCCACACCCGGTTGAAAGATGCGTTGGTTCGTCGCATCTCCATAAAGGGGGTGAATCAACAAAACATAGGGATCGTTATTCGCCATTTGCTGTGAACTCCCTCTCCTGTATAAGAGAACATGTTAATTGGTACGCCGGTAAGAATGATATCGCCGCAAATACCGGATTTGCAGCAGAAACAACCATCCATCAATAAGGCCGTGAGGAGACCCTATTCTGTAATTGTAACCTGTACCGTGTCGGAATATTGCTCATCCGAAAAGAGACCATAAGGCCCATTCATATTTGTATCAACCGTAAATGTGAATTTGTAATAACCTGCCGGAAGGTCATTGCTAAGAAGAACTTCGTATTCGCCCAATTCGAAGAGTGGGCCGTGATACATGAACACATCCAAGGACAACGCATCCTCCCAACTAATCGATACTCCGAAATAGTTCCACCACGGTTCATATAACGTATAGCAGTAATAACCCCAAGGCGTCTCGGCTATTAACGACCAGTCACCTTTTACCCATTCGTAGCTCCCGGGATCCAAGGTTATTGTTACTGAAAGCGGATTTGATTGCCTTAGAGTAATTGGGCCATCCAGGCCGTTTGCCTTAATATCGGCAACCACTGGTTGATAATTTGTAGCATCATCATAAAACATGGTGTAAAGCCCCGCCACGTGACTTATTGCTTCATAGATAAGGGCTTGGGAGATTTCTTCGCAAGAAGAATCTCCTAAGTCTGTGTTGTCAAACTGCCATACCCAGCGAGCCTCATCTGTACCATCAGTGAAATTAACCGCTACTACGTCAAAAGAATGAATCGAATCAAGCACAGAATTCGGCAGAACGAGCCTGTTCCTGGCGACAGACAACTCGTACGTGGAAATCTCTTCCGGCGGCAAGGACTCATCAATAGCATGTTTCCAGACACTTGATATAGTCTTATCGGCCAATACGGTATCGAGTTTTACGCTGTTTCCCTGGCGAGCGCCGCCATCCGATGTTCCTTCCGCATCATCACTATCATATTGTCTCGATAAAGTGGCCATAGACCAGAATAGGCTATACAGGTCTGTTGTGTCAGGATTAGCAGGGTCCCCCGGCAGAGAAGTTATATTTACAGGAACAAGACTTGAAATGCCATCATAATGACCTTCAAAATCCAACCTGCCGCTCCTCTCAGGCGGTGTGACATATGGAAGAAAGTACTCCTCATAGGAATCGTCACTGACAACAGGCACGTGTATATCAAGATTCACATGCGCAGGTGTGCTCATATCCTCCAGTAGGTGCGCCACTTTCCCCAATGTATAATAAGCTCCCGAAGGATCATCGGAATAGACCGCAATAGCCTCATTGTAGAGTTGTTGCGCACGCTGGTATGCGTTGATCCAGTCAAGGCCAAAGAAGGCGTTTAAAAGCCCGCCTTCAGGCCCTCCCTCAGACTGCCAAAAATGTTGGCCCCAATTCGCAACATTCTCGGACTGCCACCACGCAGGTTCCCAACTGAACACATCTCGGTTTGTATCCTCATCAACAGAACCTTCACAGATATCGTCGTCCGAATCATCAGCTATTGGATCGTCAGGATTACCAATATAATCTGCTATTTCGGCGGGGACTCCCGGCAGTCTGGCAGCTTCATATGTGATTATCGAATGGAGTTGAGTTTTTAAACCAAAGGCCGGTTTTGGCGGCGAGGCAAGCAGAACTACTGCGATCAATGTTACAACAAGAACTTTTGAAATGCATTCCTTTTCCATAATACTCATTCTCCCTATATCAGTTCCTTCAAGCATTCATGCCGCTGACTTATGATCTCCATCTTGTACATAGACCGTTATGTTCGGCATATTCTCTGGAGGCCCATACACTATAAGCACAGTATCTACCAGGGTGGCCACACGAATGGATTGCATCACTTTCACTTTGCATGCACACCCCCCTCTGAGTTTCTCATGCACCACCATTCAGGTTCTTCAGCCGCACAGTATTCCGCGCTTTCGCAGCCAGCCGACCATTCCAACTCCAATAACGCCCAGCAATGCCGCGCCGGGCGCAGGAATGGGAACTACGCTGGCGTTTAACCCAACTGCCGAGTTCGCGAATTCTTGAACATTCGACACTTCCGGTATGATGGCAAAAGTTGTAATGTAGAATGCTATCTTGTAACTACCGGCGCCAATGATAACACTGTCCGCAACGCCATCTACAGTTACGTCATAACTGTAGATCAGGTTGTCGGCCAGGTCAGTGACAGCCACTTTGCTGGTCACGCCTGCCGCACCATTGACTGAAAAGTCAATGCCATAATCAGTTACAATATCCATGCCCCAGGAAGTATCGGAAGTAAGTCCCATCAATAAGCTACCTGCGGAACTGACGGCTGCTCCAATATGGCCGGGCGCCGAATCAACTGCAGACCAGGCACTGAGATTAAGCCAGTCCGAAGCCGCCATCGCTGCTGCACCGCCCTCTTGCCCACCGACTGCCGCATAGGCACTAACCGGCGCAATCCCCTCATCATGGTCGATGGCGGGCCCATAAAGATTTGACGCCACTTGGGCATCGGCGACAAAGTACGCGCTCGAAAGCGTTATGTTAGCCATCGCCACAGGTGCTGCCACGAACCCACATACTGCCACGCACAAAACACTAAATTTCGTCATTTTAATTCACCCCTTACCTATGTGTCCCACACAACCATAAAAATATTCTCTCCCAAATCCCTTTACGCCTCAGAGAGCCCCCATCCGTGAGAACCGATAATAACTCTATAATACAAATAAGTACCCCCATCGTCAACCCGGGAAACGCCTATTTGCAGCCAGTACTTTACTGGCGGGCCAAACTCCATGGTGGCCCAAAACTTCGATGGGCCTAAAAACGCTGTTCTTAAC
>SDBS01002043.1_pt1 | contig 20329 bp, 14 predicted proteins | sample 2277091 | NCBI WGS metagenome assembly SDBS01 (sample SAMN10404972, study PRJNA504765) | marine sediment metagenome | isolation source: marine sediment core GS10_PC15, 163 cmbsf | place: Arctic Ocean: Southern Knipovich Ridge | collected 2010 | reverse complement strand
CTTCTGTACTTTGGCAATATACATGCGGAGATAATCCTCCGCCAGCATCTGCGTGTCCTCTTCGCCCGCCGGCTGGCACCATACTACATGTTCCCGCAAGGCGACCTTCTCCACGATCACGCCCTCGGGAAACGTGTTTTTCGCATAGTGGCGGGGGGAAAGCCCGGCGATGACCACTTTGCTCAGGGCTTCGTTTTTGATATCCTCGACGATGGAACCCAGGCCGGACCCTTCGCAGGAATCTACCGTTTTACAGAATGGTACTTTATATTCATCAGTGGCTACTTTACACAGCGCATCGATATCAAGCGCTTCAGCAATTCCATAGCCGGTGCAAATGAAGACGCCGATTTTATCTTCCATGGATCACGCCCCTCCATTGAGGCATTGAATCGCCTTCAATGCTGCTGCCGTCGAATCTTTCGTCGTACGAGAAACATCGCACGGATGCTTGGCGCAACCGGCCGCGTATACCCCGTCGGTGTTTGTCGTTCCATCGATGAAGCCATATTCATCATATTTCAACTCGAAAGGGAACTTGGCCTCGGCGGTATTTGGTACCATGCCGGTCGCCAGAACCACCAGGTCGAATTCCCGGTGCAGGTTCTCCCGCGACAGGGTATCTTCCACATCCAGAATCAAGTTCTTGCTTTCCGGCGCCTCGCCGATCTCGGCCACCTTGCCTTTGATAAACGAAACCTGCTCATCTTCCAGCATGTCATAGTAGAACTTTTCCAGATAGCCGACGGTGCGAATATCGATATAAAAAACCGTGGCTTTGGCATTTTCGTTTTGCTCCCGGAGATATCTGGCTTGCTTCAGCGAGGCCATGCAACAAACCGCCGAGCAGTAGGGGAGGTGGTTTTCATCGCGCGATCCGGCGCATTGCACGAAGGCCACATTTTCCGCCTTCTTGCCGTCGGAAGGTCGGACGATTTCCCCGCCGGTGGGCCCCCCGCGGGCGGCCAACCTCTCCATCATGACATTGGTAATCACATTCGGATATTGCCCGAACCCCAGGTTGTCGAGCTTGCCGGCGTCATACGGCCGCCAACCGGTCGCCACAATGATGGCCCCGACCTCGATTTCAGTCTCTTCCTCCGCCATATCCAAATCGACGGCCCCGGGAGGACAAACCTCCGCGAGTTTCTCGGCGTCGGCAGCGGACAGGGCGTCTCGATCAAGGACATAAACAGGAGGATAAGCCGCATCATGCGGCAAATAGAGCGCCTTGGTCTTGTCCATTCCATAATTGAAGTCATTGACCCGTTCGGAGGTCATTTGCTCGGTCATCGAATCGTCCAGAGCATATTCCCCGGTCACGAACCTGGGCCGAATTTTAATCCGGGCTTTAAAATTGCCGGCGGCGCCGGAAATCTCCTCCACCGTGGCCAGCGTATGAACGGCGATCCTGGGGTTCTGCCGTATCCGGCGAATGTTGATCTCGAACCCGCAAGTTGGTGGACACATCTTGGGGAAATACCGATTCATGCGCATCACGCGTCCGCCGAGATACGCCTCTTTCTCCACCAGGACGACGCGGTAACCAACTTCAGCCGCCTCCACCGCTGCAGTCATCCCCGCGATACCCCCGCCAATTACGAGAATAGGTTTTGTATCAGCATTCATGATACCGTCTCACAATTTTAATCCAAAATCCGCCCATCTGCGGTTTGCCTTGCTTTCGTTTAATAGTCACCCTGCCTGATCCATGTGTCCATATTCTGTGATACTTTTCACAAAAGAATCCCGGTGTCTGTCTCGCCTGCCTGATACACTCATGTTTCCCAAAAACCTGCCTAATCACCCCACTAAGGCATCCTGGTTAATCAATCTCTCGTCATCCGTTCGGTCAAACCTGGCTTTATGGTCTGCACTGCCGACTATTTAGGCCGTACCCAAAATAATAGCCCATCGGTTCTTACGCCACCACTATTTTTCGCGCTGCTGCTGGGGGGTCGGGGTCGTTGGCCGGGATCGGCAAAGTCAGCACATCCGAGGGATACATTGCCGGGTGCGGAATTGGGTGCAATGGCTTGATAATCATAGTGTTAACCGAACAAAGTTCGATTGTTTGCTCCGATCATGGAGCTTTAATTGTGTGCTTCTTCGGCCGGTCGTCGTTGCGGTCGTTTTTTGCCTCTGGCACTAATTCCGGACGGACTAAGAAAAACCCTGCCCGGTTGATCCGGTCATTCGGCAGCGGCACCGAATCTCTCTGACCACGGATTCCGGACTCTGGCGCTGCCCGGCATTCATCATAAACTCCTCTCTGCCATGCCAAATCTACAAAACCATGTCTTAACTTCAACCTATCCGTGTCCACTTTGGGCTGAAACGGCACACACACTCGTAGACCGGAAGGACCTAAGAGCGGCAATGGATCTACTGCATTAGACCGCCGGATTATTGGTGTTGTGCGACAAAGAGTTAGTGTGTGTCCGCGACGTGTTCGAGTCCCGTCTCCCGCTTTTGCAACTCCTTGACTGTCGATTCTCTCTTGTCCTACCGACGGGAATGAGTATTTTCTTTTACCCTGTGTTTCACACCGCAAACCGGGGAAAGGGATATGACCGACAAGTTCAGTAATCTTGCCGCCCTTTCAAGTTACTGACCGTCCAGCGAAGAACCATGTGACCCCGGTGGGAAATAAATGACGGGCCGAATGCCTAATACAATTGGTGGAGCGTCCTAATAATGAAAATCGCCACGATAATTCTTTTGAGCGGCTTTTGTTTCCTCTTTTTCGTGAATCCGTCGGCGCTGCCCCAATGCGTGGAGAAAGTCGATCTTTACGGTATTGTCCTCGAAAGCGGAACCGGCCAACCAATCCCGGAAGTACTGGTTTGTGTCGATGAGTATTGCATTCTGCCGTGCACGTCCGGACCGATAATCTGCGGCTTGTGCACCAAAACCAACTCCGCTGGTTCTTTTCAGATCATTCGCGATTGCGACTTTATTGAAAGCGCCCCGCTGGCCACGTGGTTTTTTCTCCATTTATCGAAAGACGGCTATGAACCCAAAAGTATAGATGACGGAAAGTCCTATCAACGGCAATGTTATTCGGGACTACTTTTTGAGATTTCGGTCGATTTTCAGACAATCTATCTGTCCCGGGAGCCGTCCGGCATCATTGAAATGCCCGGCGGCGGCATCCCCGACCGTTTCGAGCTACACCAAAACTACCCTAATCCCTTTAACCTCGGCACCACGATTAAGTTTACTCTGGCGGAACCGGCGACCATCGAGTTAGCAATCTTCAACATCCTCGGGCGAGTCATTAAAACGACGGATTTGGGATTTCACCAACCGGGAACACATACGGTTTATTTCGACGGGATGGATAACGGGGGAAAACCGTGGCCCTCCGGCGTGTATTTCTATCGGATGACTGCTGGAGCTTTCGCCCGATCGAAGCGGATGGTCTTGCTGAAGTAATCGGCGCCGGTTGAATGACCACCCTTCTTTGCCATAAAAATATTACTACTTCAGATCCGGCCCCCTGGCCACGAAAGCTCACGGTTTTGCTCCGAATTCAGGTCTTTATTTCGCGTATTTTTATGACGTTTTTTTTATTTTCTACCATTGCGTGCGGAAGAATAATTGTATAGTATTTCGACTTGGTGCGGAGTAAGCGCCCCAGGAAACGGCGGAAACGAAGGACTGGATATATGGCTTTGGAACGCGAAAAAATTCTGGTACGGCATCTCAAAGACGAGATGAAATCCTCCTACCTCGATTACTCGATGTCGGTGATCACGCAGCGGGCGCTGCCGGATGTGTATGACGGGCTCAAGCCCTCCAACCGGCGGATCCTGGTGGCAATGAACGACCTGAATTTGGCCCCCAACCGGCCCTACCGGAAATGCGCCAAAATCGCCGGCGACACCTCGGGAAATTACCACCCTCACGGCGAGCAGGTGGTCTACCCCACGCTGGTCCGCATGGCGCAGAATTTCAGCATGCGCTATCCGCTGGTCGACGGCCAGGGAAACTTCGGCTCGATCGACGGCGACTCCGCGGCGGCGATGCGGTATACCGAGGCGCGGCTGACCCCGCTGGCCATGGAAATGCTGGCGGATATGGACAAGGACACGGTGGGGTTTGTCGCTAATTATGACGCCACGCTCAAGGAACCCACGGTCCTGCCGGGGAAATTCCCCAACCTCATCTGCAACGGCACTTCCGGGATTGCGGTGGGCATGGCCGCCAACATCCCGCCGCACAATCTAACCGAGACGGTCGAGGCATTGACCGCCATGATCGACAATCCGGACATCGACGATGACGAACTGATCGAAATCATTCCCGGGCCTGATTTCCCCACCGGCGGCTTGATTTTGGGCCGGATGGGAATCCTCTCGGCACACAAGACCGGGCGCGGTAAAATCACGCTGCGCGCCAAGGCCAATGCCGAAACATTGAAAAACGGCAAACAAAACATCATCGTTTCGGAGATACCGTTCCAGGTCAACAAATCGAACCTGCTTTCCTCGATCGCGCAATTGGTGCGGGACAAAAAGCTGGAGGGGATTTCCGATTTGCGTGACGAGTCCGACCGTGACGGGATGCGGATTGTGATCGAACTCAAACGCGATGCGGTGCCTGAGGTGACGCTCAACCAATTGTTCAAACACACGCAGATGCAGATCACTTTCGGGGTCATTAATCTGGCGCTGGTCAACGGCGTACCGAAATCGTTAAGTCTCCGGGAGATGATGGGACAATTCTTAGAACACCGGCACGAAGTTGTGCTCCGGCGGACGAAGTTCGACCTGGCCAAAGCCGAGGCGCGGGCCCATATCCTCGAAGGATACCGGATCGCGCTGGACAACATCGACGCGATTATCACTTTAATCCGCAACTCCAAAACCCCGGCCGAAGCCAGCGCGGGACTGCAGAAAAATTTCAAGCTGACCGAAATCCAGGCCCAGGCAATCCTGGAGATGCGGTTGCAGCGATTGACCGGGCTGGAACGGCAAAAAATCGAAGATGAATACCTTGCGCTGCTGAAGACCATTGAAACATTGCGGGGCATCCTCGAGTCAAAACCGCAGCGCATGGCGATCATCAAAGAAGAACTCCTGAAATTGAAAGAAAAATTCGGTGACGAGCGCCGTACGGAAATTATCGAAGATGTCGAGGAAATTTCCTTAGAAGACCTGATCGCCGAGGAGGATATGGTGGTCACCATCTCGCATTCGGGATATATCAAGCGGCTGACCGTTTCCTCCTACCGCCGGCAGAACCGCGGCGGCCGCGGTGTACGCGGGATGGACATGCGCGAGGAAGACTTCGTCGAACATCTGTTTATCGCCTCGACCCACGATTATATCCTGTTTTTCACCACCGCCGGGCGCTGTTACTGGCTGAAAGTACACGAGATCCCCACCGGCGGGCGGGCGGCCAAGGGTAAAAATATTGCTAATATGCTGCGCGTCGCCGGTGATGAAAATGTCACCGCGTTTGTCCCGGTCAAGAAATTCGACGACGAGCATTCTATCGTGATGGCCACCAAAAACGGCACGATCAAAAAGACCGTACTTTCGTCGTTCAGCAATCCGCGTAAAGGTGGGATCAACGTGATGCACCTGCCAAAAGGCGATGAACTGATCGAAGCCGCGATCTCCGACGGCACCAATGAAATTATCATCGCCACGCGCAACGGCCAGGCGGTGCGGTTCCATGAAGACAAGGTCCGCAACATGGGTCGCACCGCGTATGGTGTGCGCTCCGTCTCGCTGGCCAAGGGCGATTATGTGATTGGGATGGTCGTTGTGCGGCGGGCTACTTCCCTGCTTTCGGTCACCGAAAATGGGTTCGGAAAAAGATCGGATATCTCAGATTATCGCTTGACAAACCGTGGCGGCAAGGGCGTCATTAACATTAAGACCACCCAACGGAACGGCAAGGTGGTCACGATCAAGGAGGTCGTTGATGACGACGAATTGATGATCATCTCGCAAAAAGGGATCATCATTCGTCAGCCGTTGAAGCAGGTAAAAGTAATTGGGCGCGCCACCCAGGGCGTAAAATTGATCAACCTGGACCAGGGTGACCGGGTGGTTGATGTCGCCCGCGTGATAACCGAGAACAACGGCACCGATAACGACAAGAACGATAGCGATAGCGATAGCGAAAACGATAGTACTAGCTCAGGCGACTAGCAGTTCCGAACGATCGCTTGAGTTTTCATCGCCGCCCCGTATTTAACGCCGGGGCGGTGTTTTTTGTACGCATGTTACGCGTCACCTTTTTGTAGGGGCGACCCTATGTGGTCGCCCCGGGCAGCCACACAGGACTGCCCCTACGACTGCTGTTTTTCCTTGCCAAACCGGCCAAAACACAGTAATTTACCGTCAAATATTATTACTCCCGCGTTTCGGCATCGGGTCGGGACAACTTGCGCGGGCAGCGAGGGATTGTTTTGTAACCCAGGGTGGGCAGATTGGGTTTGCGGATCAGGTGAATAAAATAACAATTTAATCCTATACTTCTTCGGGAGGTTCTCCATGTCTTTGCGCAACGTGCTCTGCTTCAGCGCCGTGGTTTTACTGCTCGGCGCAGCATCAACGGCACAAGCTGATGTACCGCAATTGCTTAACTATCAGGGTGTTCTGAAATCCGGCGGCAGCCCGGTCACCACCCCGGTTAATGTGACCTTCACCATTTATGACGCCGAATCCAGCGGTAACGCGGTGTGGACTCAAGGCTTACTAATCAGCCCGGATGCCGAGGGGGCATTTAATGTCCTGCTGGGCCAGACCGTGGGGCTGGGCGACAGTGTGTTCACCGGGCCGGATCGCTGGTTGGGCGTACAGGTAGAGAGTGATCCGGAGATGACGCCCCGGGTGCGCATTGTCTCGGTGGGGTATGCCTATCGGGTAGGTACGGTCGATGGGGCTGAAGGCGGGACCATCTCCGGCGATGTCAGTATTCAGAGTGATCTTGCTGTTTCCGGCAAGGTTTCCATCGGCCCCGGGCATACCAATACGGGGACCGATGCTTTCGTGGCCGGCAGTGGCAACACGGCCTCGGGGATTTACAGCGCAGTCGGCGGGGGTGCGAGTAATGTTGCCAGCGGAGATTTTGCAACTGTCCTGGGCGGGGTAGGGAACCGGGCTGGAGGCAATCACTCCCTCGTGGCAGGTCTCAACGCGAAGGCGTCACATGATCATACCTTCGTCTGGAACGGGGCGTGGGATATTGACTCCTTCTACACCACGGCCCACCAGCAATTCCTGATCAACGCCCCCGGCGGCGTGGGGATCAACACCAACACTCCCGGTTATGCATTGGAGGTGATCGGAAATGTCGACGCCGACGGCTTTTCGATCAACGGTGTGCCGCTGAGCACCTCCTCGGACTCCTACTGGAACCAGAGCGGCAGTGATATCTACTACAACACCGGCGATGTCGGTATCGGCACAGCCACACCCGAGGCCAAACTGCATGTCGTTGGGGAGATCAAAGCCATCGGTGACCTGATACTCGATGGGGTGATCAACAGTCCGACCGATACGAATTATGCCGGAATTGTCATTCGGGGCGTCGGCGGGGATGATACCTGTATGGTGATAACCAGTGATGGCGGCCCGCAACTGGTCATGAGAACAATGGCCGATATGGCCCGTGGCACCATCATGATGATCGACGACGCCACCGATGACACTACGTTTTCGCTTACCAATGACGGCGGCCCACATCTCGTCATGCGCAATATGGCTAATACTACCCGTGGTAGTATCGAAATGCATGTGGAACATGACAGCACGCTGGTGGCCTACAATCGATTCGACGGATATACCAAGACATCCGAACATAGATACTTCGCCGATGACGACAGCAGCGTGGTGGCCTACAGCTGGTTCGATGCGATGACTACGGAATTTGTGTCGGGCATTAATTTCAAAGCCAGCAATGCCAATTGCAACCTGCAATTGAAAGACGGGACCACCGATGTTTTGTCCTTCGAACCCAACCATATCATCATGGTGCACAACGATGATACAACCATGAGTATAAACACTTGTGACGTGGAATATTCCGGTCCTGATTGGGGCGCCATCGGCTGGGGCGCTCCAAATTGCACCGGCGATCCGTATTTCCGTATTATCGAGGATACCGGCACCGACAGCACGCGGCTTAGCGCCGGCGGGATGGTGCTTGCTATTATTAACGGCGACGCAGATTTCACCGCTGAACATCTGATGTTCCGCAATTCGCTGGGCAACACAGCCATCAATTTAAACGCGGGCACCCGCACAATCGCCTTGCACAACTCCAGCGGCTGGGAGACACTGGCATTGACCGAGCAGGGATTTGTCTTCGATTCAAGCGGCTCCTCCGGCGCGCTCACGACGTTGTCACCCGGCGGCACGACAATTTACTCGAACCTGGCTCGCAGTGCCGGGGTTACTCTTGGGGCAGGCGGCAGCTCATGGTCATCCGTTTCCGACCGGAATTTAAAAGATAATTTCACCCCGATCGATGCGCGGGAGGTTCTCGACAAAGTCGCCTCGTTACCGATGAGCACCTGGAATTATAAAGCGCAGGATGAATCGATCCGGCACATGGGCCCGATGGCGCAGGATTTGTATGCCGCGTTCGAGCTGGGCACCGACGACAAACATATCAACACCATCGACGCCGACGGTGTGGCCCTCGCCGCGATTCAGGGGTTGTATCAGCAGAACCTTGATTTGAAAGAACGCGTGGAACATTTGGAAGAATTGGTTAGGCAGATGTTGGAGGATAAGGAATAAAGCTGGATTCCGGCCTCCGCCGGAATGACAAGTCAGCAGCATACAGATATTTGTCACCCCGGCGAAAGCCGGGGTCCAGACCATATGTGGCTGGTGTACCTCCTGAGGCACCAGCTTACTGATGATGGCGCACGAGACGTACGCCATCCACGAGTTCTTATGGTTACAATTACCAACGCTATAACCCATTTACATTCAATAGTTTAACTATTTTTTCACATTTTGTGTCTTTTTTCACTTGACTAGAAGACCATTATTTCCGTAATATCAATAGAGTCGATAATATCCATAATATCGATTTTCCTGGATGGAGAAGCGGATGGCGCACATACCGAAAACAGATTACCTCACAACCGGCGAGGCGGCGGCGCTTTGTTCGGTTACTCCCGATACAGTATTGAAATGGATCAAAGCCGGCCGGATCCCCGCCAATCGCACTCCCGGCGGCCACCATCGGATTCCGCACAGTGCCTTAATTCCAATCGTTAACCTAACCCAAAGGGTCCCCCAAACGGATTGGGGAACTGATTCATTCCAATTTTGCTGGGAGTTTAACTCCCGCGATGGCCAGATGCCCGAGGGCTGCCGTCAGTGCATTGTGTACCGCTCACGCACGCGCCGTTGCTACCAGATGCGGAGCTTGCCGTCGGAAGCCGGTCATGCCCGCATTTTCTGCGATGGCCCGTGCGAGGAGTGTGAATATTATCTGACTGTCGGCAAAACACGCGCCAACGTAGTAGTTGTCACCGATGAAGACAACCTGCGGTCGGAACTCGAAAAAGAGGCGCCGCATGCCGATTTCGACCTGCGGTTCACCGACTGTGAATATCGTTGCTCGATGATGGTCGATAAGCACCGGCCCGATTATATCGTTATCGATTGCCGGATGGGCACCGAGCGCAGCCGGGATTTTGCGCAGATGATTGATGAGGACCCGCGCATTCCTTTCGTGCGGGTAATCCTGGCCGGAGACCCGGCGGAACAACCCGCCGAGGGTGACAAACTGGTATTTGCCTATATTAAACATCCGTTCACCACGGATATGTTATCAAATCTGATCGGGGGTACGCGTCCGGTTAAAAACGGGCGAAACAAACAACGGTGAGTTGATAAACCGCCCCCTGTGGGAGGGAGGTTGCCAAGAAAAAAAACGATCGCGGGAAGAAAAATAACGGGCTGACGGGCGCCCCGGCAAGGAACAACCCGTCAAACCCTAGCGCGGAAACGGCCACCGAACAGTTGCCCGGCAGCCGCCGGCTTGTCTGTGTATATATGCAAAACCGGCACACGATCAACTGTATTCGGCCCGGCCTCCCCTTCCCCGCGTTGAACTGACAAGTACAGGCCCCGAGACGGGGTCGGATTTGTCCCGAAATTGTGACCAGGCCTGAAATTTAATAATATCGGAGGTATTCACATGATTGCCGATGCTATGCCCTCAGAAAATATGGAAAGCCCGGATGGATTCCTGTTGGAAATGTCATCCTGGTCGCGCGAAGTGGCCGAGGAACTGGCGCGCAAAAACGACCTGGGGCCCTTAACCGATGATCACTGGAAGATCATCGAATACGTCAAGAATTTCTATAAGAAAGTGGGCGAAGGCCCGGCAATTGTGAAAATCGCCAAACACACGGGATTTGATTCAAAATATATTTGCAAACTTTTTCCCTGTGGCATCGCGCGGGGAGCGTACCGGCTCGCCGGTTTGCCTCGTCCGTCGGGATGTCTCTAAGCGCCCTGGAGTTCGGGAAAAATTTAGCGCATTGATAATAGGAAGCAGATAATACACGGGTCTTAACAAAGGAGTGAGCGTTGGACTATTTCATTCTGGGCATCCTGCCCTACATCACGCTGGTCTTATTTCTCGGCGGGATGATATACCGGCTACGAGTCTGGACCAAAACGCCGCAACCTGGGGCGCTAACATTGTTCCCGGCACCGAAACCCGGCCCAGGTACGTTTTTCGGGGTGATCAAGGAATCTTTTTTGTTTCCCGGCCTGTTCAAGGGGGACAAGGTCCTGTGGGTTTTTGCCTGGATCTTCCATGCGACCCTGGCGTTGATTTTCATCGGCCATGTTCGGGTATTCACCGATTTCCCCAAGTTGTGGGCCGCCCTGGGGATTAACGCCGACCAAATGAGCGCGATCTCCGGCGGTGTGGCCGGGGTGGCGATCCTAATTTTCGCGATCCTGCTGTTTCTGCGCCGGGCCGCGGTGCCCCGGGTCAAGGAAGTCTCGAATTTTTCGGACTTTTTCGCCCTGCTGCTGATTATCTCCATTCTGATCACCGGTAACATGATGAGGTTCGGTGAACATTTTGACCTCGAGATAACCCGTGCTTACTTTACTCAGCTTTCCACGTTTTCGTTGAGTTCGTCGGCCCTGCCGCAAAACGGAATGTTCGTATTGCACTTTTTGCTGGGGCAGGTACTGATTATGATCATGCCCTTCAGCAAAATCATGCACTTCGGGGGGATCTTCTTCACCCAAACCGTCATTCAAAGGTCGTAGAAAGGAGAGCGTTCGTGGCAACTACGGAAACAAAAACACCGGAGAAGATCCGACAAAGTGCGACGGAGACGGTAACGCCCGCGGCGATTCGGCAAAGCGTGATCGACGCCTGCAAGGCCATCGACAAGGGCCCCAAGGTTTTGAAATTGTATATGGAAATGTGCGCGCGTTGCGGCACCTGCGCCGACCAGTGTCCGGTCTACCAGGGCGAACCAACCAGGTTGCGTAACCCGGCGGTGCGGTCCGATCTGATTCGCCGCGTATATAAGAAACACGCGACGCCCTCCGGGAAAATCCTCGGCACGCTGGTCGGCGCCGAAGACTTCAGCGGCGAAATCCAGACCTTCGTCGACGCCTTCTACGAATGCACCGGTTGCCGGCGGTGCGCGACGTTCTGCCCGATGGGCATCGACAATTCAGTGATTACCCGCAAGGGACGCGCGATCGCCGATAAGCTGGGGATGACCCCCGAGCGATTGGTGAAAGTCATCGAAATCTCCCTTAAAACTGGAAATACCGACGGCGCGAATGAGGCCGCACTCAAAGAAACCGTGCGTTTTCTCGAAGAGGAAATCAAAGACGACTGCGGCGTGGACGTGAAACTTCCGTACGACGTTGTCGGCGCAGATATTTTCTTTGTGCCACCCTCGGGTGATCTGTTAGTCAATCCCGAGGCGGTGATGGGGATCGCCAAAGTCTTCCACAAACTGGGAGTCAACTGGACGTTGAGTTCGAAGGCGTTCGACGGCGCCAATTACGGCCTGTTCACCGGCGACGATGTCTCCATGAAAAAAGATAACAAGCTATACGTCGACGAGGCCAAACGTCTGAAATGCAAGACGCTGATGATGGGCGAATGCGGCCACGCCCACCGGATCATGAAATTTATCATGGAGAAGGCGCAATGGTGGGGCGAGTTGCCGTTTGCAATCACCAATGTATTGCAGTACACGGCAAAAATGGTGCAGGATAACGCGATCAAATTCGACAAAAGCGCCAATCCCGAACCGGTGGCCTATCATGACCCGTGCAACTTCGGTCGCAGTTGCGGGATTACCGAAGAACCGCGAATCATTATGAAGGCCGCGTGTGCTGATTTCCGCGAAATGACACCCAACCGCCATCTCAACTGGTGTTGCGGCGGCGGTGGCGGGCTCTCGGCGATGGATGATATCCTGGAATTCCGTATGAATGTATCCGGCAAAAAGAAACTTTCGCAAATCGATAAAACCGGAGCAAAATTCTGCGCGGCGCCGTGTTCGAACTGCAAGCGACATCTGGCACAGTTGATGGAGTATCACAAGCGCGAGGTGACCATCGGCGGTGTGCATGACACGGTCATGCGCGCGATTATCATGTAGAACCGTTTTTTCCAATTGCGCCAACCAGTAAGGCAGGGCCCCTCAGTGGTCCTGCCTTTTTTCTTGCAAAAACCCGCCAATCGATTATCTTGGCTCCTGGGTGCTCCGGTCTATCTGATCCCGCACCCGGAGGTAAGTATGTTTATTTCGCCTGGCTTGCGCATGCCGTGTCTTACAGTGGGGTTGTTGTTTGCCGGACTGGTCTATCCTGGGCCGGAATCTTTCGCCATGGGGCCGGAATTTATCGCGCAGGACATCGGCTATCCGGTACAGTATTTCGAACCCGTTGATCTTGAAGGAGCCGGCATCTGGGATTTAGCGTTACAGGTCGGACAAGAGGGCGATTCGGTCGGCGTGTACAGCCCGCTTTTGCAGCGATGGATTGACGGTCCCCATTATCTCCCGGTCGAAGGTCACAACTGGGGTTGCGGCGATTTAGATGGTGACGGCAACGTTGAATATGTTTATCTGTCGGATACGGCAGTAGTAATCCACTACCCGATCAACGGCGATAACCAGATAGTTTTTACGATTGAAAAGACCGGGCAGCCTCTCCCCCCGGTACTGCAACTCTGGGGGCATACGGCTAGCGGGGAACCGACGGTATTTATCAGTCATTCCATAAATGAAACCAACATATCCTGTGATCCGTTCGATGAACCATATGAATGTGGCGAATCGAACGAGTGGTTTACTACCTGGCGTAAGTACCACCTGTTTACCGGGTATTTGCTCGAGGAGTCTAACGGTGCCGGGCAAAAAGGCCGTCTGTGTTTTGCCAATGAAGAAATTCCCACACCATATCTCTGCGTATTCGATCACGATCGGGCCGAATATGATTTCGACTCGACCGGACACTGGTGGGATGTAAGGAATTCGATTTCTCTGTTGGCTGAGGATGGGCAAGAAAAGTATTTGGCCTGCGTGTTACTACATAGTTATTGGGATGACCCTCCCGAATGGTGGACCGGTTGGCCGAGATTATTGAACGTTGCCCTGGGCGACGGCAAGTCGGGTAGTATGCCGCATGTGTTCTACAACCATCTCAATGCCGAAGAATTCCCGCAACTTCTCAGCGGCATACCGATGGCCAAATGGTGTGGGCCGGACTGGACCTTTAGGGATAGTCTGTTTTATGCGGGGCTGACCAGTTACCGGTTGGACGGCTATGACTACCCGGTGCTGATTCTCCCGCGGTCAGATCGTGATTTCTGGGAAATACGGTCGCCATATTCCGGGGAATTGATCGATTCGCTCCTCGGCTTCCCCCCTGCCGATATCCGCACCGCACCGATTATGGAAACCAATGTCTTGGATTTGTACTATTTCCTCGATTCTACACTGTATATCCTCGACCGGCCGGGCATGCCGACGATTGTACTTGAAGAAGAAAACAACGCACCCACGCCGAGCGCTTTAACCCTGCACCAGAACTACCCTAACCCATTTAATACCTCAACAGTCATCGAACTTGAGTTAGCGAAGCCCGGGCATATAAAACTGGAAATCTACAACATCGTTGGCGAGAAGGTCGCCACACTTATCGACGAACACCGGACCGCCAGTATCCACCGCGTTGTCTGGAACGGGACGCGACGCGACGATCAGGCGGTTGTTTCAGGGGTTTATTTCTACCGGGCGGCGACCAAAGGCACGGCCGTCACCGGGAAGATGGTTTTGCTTAAATAGGGGTAAAGCGGTTGGTCACCAGAAATTTTCAAAGCAGGAATGGCAGCCCGGCCGCGCGGCAGGCGCCGCGATGGTACCCCTGGGGAAAAAGCTCCCCCAATTCATTAAGCCCGATGTTGTTGGAATTGCATACTTCGAATACGGTAGGGATGTTATTTGTCTGGCGATAGAAATCCCTGATGTATTGAATAATTTTCCAGTGGCTTTCCGTCAGCCCCTCAGGAAGATGCCAATTGCGCGCCACCCAATGAGCAAACCGCTCGTTCCATTGCTCGAAATCCTGGAGGAAGCCAAGTTCATCTACTTTGTGCTCCGCTTCGATGGCCGGAACGGTTTCGTAGGTAAGCCAGAGATTGATATCACACATGAAGTCATAGTTGATGCCGGCAATCCTGCAGGCCCCGCGATGATACCCCGTTGGGAAAAGGTCCCGGAGCCGGCTCAGCCGCAGTCGATTGTCGGCGCAGGCGATCACCACCACGGGAACGGTTTTTTCCTCGAGGAATTTTTTCCGGAGATACCGGATGAATTCCCAGTGGTTTTCGGTAAGTCCGCCATAAATACCCAGCTTCTTCGCCATTCCCTCGGCAAAATCCTCGTCCCACTGGTCGGAGGGATCAAGAAATCCATGCCGGTCGAGTTGGTACTCTTTTTTATTAAAGGAAACTGTTTGCTTATCCATTTGAGTACTCTCACATGTTGCCGTCACCGGTCTTCCCTGTGATAACTCAAGTAGAATATGATGCCTGCGATGGCCACAGGCAATTAAAAATCCCGGCAGTCCGAACAGGGTCATCGCCCATAGCAGGGCGGACGAGACTTGAACTGTCCGCTTCCAGCCCGCCGGAATGACAACTTTTTTGCCGCGCTGTCAAATGACCCGGCACAGAAGCATGGAAGTGCTTGTGTCTCGATCTTCAAATGGCCCACGACCGACCCTCTATGCCATTGTCAAGCCAACGCGGCTCCAGTTGAAATTGATGGTCGTCTCGAATCATCAGTTCAAATCCGGAATTAATTGTCCTGGCAAAATTAGCTACATCATCCTGGATTATCGTATAAATTGGCAGGCCGACATCGCTTCCCCCGGCCCCCGATACGATTAAGTCGTTGTTTATCAATGGATTACACTGGCGAAGTTTTGACACTGAGAAGATCGGTGTATTTCGCAAATCTACGGGAACTTATAGACGCTTACGCGGTTGAAATACCTTGACAATGGGTCGAAATGGAATATACTGAATATTTTATTGGTATATGGAAGGTAAACGTGTAGTTGGAGTTAAATAAATGGATAAAGCGATCATCGAAACCGGCGGCATGCAGTTTCCCGTGGCCGAGGGCAATAGCATCGATATTCCCCTGATGGACGGCAAAGTCGGCGACAAAGTCATTTTCGACCGCGTCCTGTTCGCCACCAAAGGCGAGGACAAATTGGTCGGCACACCTACGGTGCCCGACGCTACAGTTGAAGGCGAAATCATCGCGCAGGACCGCGAGGACAAAGTCACCGTCTTTCATTTCAAACGGCGTACTAAATACCGCCGGAAAACCGGTCATCGGCAGCACTACACCCGGGTCAAAATCACCGGCATGGCTTTGTAAAGGGTTTGGTTTTTTCGCAGGGGGGTATCGATATCAGCCGAGCCAATCATCCACGACTTGTTTTTGCCCTTTGCGGCCTGGCGGTTTTGCTGTTTGGCAATATCGGCCGGGCAGCCGATCCGATTATTCATGCGATCGCCATCGAGGGCAACACCATCACCGATCAGCGGCTCATCCGCAACGTGAGCGGCCTGCGTGAGGGCGGCCGGCTCACCACGAGCGCCATCCCCGACGCGGTCCGGCGTATCTACAGTCTGGGGCTGTTCTCCGATGTGGTGATCTCCACCACCGATGATCCGGATAGCGTCGATATCACCATCGCCCTGGACGAGTTCCCTCGACTGCAGGGATTCTCCTTCGACGGCAACAAAAAAATGGACGATGAGGAGTTGGAAAAACTCTCCGGTCTGCGCGAGGGCCAGGTTATCAGTCCCTACCAGACTGTTAAAGCACGGCGCAAGATAAAATCTCACTACCGGAGCGAGGGCTACTACCTCGCCGAAGTGGAGGCCCAAACCTCCCCCGGCGATTCGGCCGGGTTCGTGGACCTGGTGTTCAAAATCAGGGAAAACAACAAGGTCTCGGTCAAAGAAGTTACTTTCGAGGGCAATGAGAAATTCGAAGACAAGGACCTCCGTGGCAAGATGTCCAACAAACCGAAGGGGTTTTTCAAATCGATTTTCGGCGGCGGCAATTTCAATAAGGAGAAATACGCCGAGGACCAGGAAAAGATCGTCGAGTTTTACCATAAAAAGGGATATCTGGACTTCGTCATCCACTCCGACACGGTCATCGTCGCCGAGGATAAAAAATCGGTCGTCATTCGGATGACGGTCGAAGAGGGCCCGCGGTATTTCTTCGGTGAAACGTCATTTGAGGGCAATGAACTTATTTCGGACGACCGGTTACGCCGGCTGTTGAAGTACAAAAAGGGCAAGGTCTTCAACCAGGAGAAATTCGAGGAATCGATGGGCGAGCTTTACGCGGCCTATATGGAGGAGGGTTACCTTTACGCTCGCGTAACCGACCAGACCAAAACCACCGATTCGACGGTGGCGATTATGCTTGAAATCTCGGAGGGCATCCCGGCACATGTCCGCCGGGTCAATATCACCGGCAACACTAAAACCAAGGACAAGGTCATCCGGCGCGAACTGGCGATCTTTCCCGGGCAGATTCTCCGGCGCTCGGGGTTGATTCGCTCGGTACGTAATGTAATGCAGTTGAATTACTTCGCCAATGTTGAACCCGACTATAAGATATTGCCCGACGGCGATGTCGATTTGAATTTCATCGTGGAGGAAAAACCCACCAACCAATTTCAGGTCGGGGGTGGCTACTCCGCGCAGGACAAGTTTGTAGGTACCATCTCGCTGGGCTGGCCCAACCTGCTCGGGAACGGCCAGAGTTTGAACCTGATGCTCGATTTCGGCAAACGCCGCCAATCCTACCAGATCAATTTCACCGAGCCCTGGTTTTTGGATACCCCTACGACGATCGGGTTTGACCTTTTCCGCACCAGTAGGGCCTGGGACGAGCCGCAAATCGGCGGGACGCGGGATTACGTTGAGGAACGAAGCGGGCTCGGCCTGCAACTGGGGCGGCGGCTGACCTGGCCGGATGATTATTTCCGAATATTCTGGAACTATCGTCTGGAAAACATATCGTACACCGAGTTTTCCGACGCCTACAAGGATTCGTCAAACACTGATCCATTTGCGCTTAACCTGCTGGACTGGCCCCAGGTTACCTCATCGATGTCGTTTACGATCGTTCGGGACTCGCGTGATTTGCCGGAGTTTGCAAACCACGGTTCCCGCGCCGTTTACCGGGCGGAGTTCGGCGGCGGCGTACTCGGCGGGAAATGGGACTATATGAAAAACACGTTCCAGTATTCTTTCTACCGGCCATTGTTCTGGAAATTCACGCTGGCCCCCAAATTCAAAATCGGGGCCATTCAGGGAACGGCTGATATCAGCGGTCTGCCGCACTCGGAACGGTTTTATGCCGGCGGAGTGCAATCGGACGGCATCATTCGCGGGTATGATGACGGCACGATTTACGCTACGGTCCCTAAGGAGCCACGCGACGTCGGACCGTATGACTTTACCACCTCGGGCCCGGGTGCCCTCAGCGTACGGGGCCGGGCGATGGCGACAATGAACCTGGAGATTACCGCGCCGCTGGTCGCGCAGCAGATTTACGGTATCCTTTTCTACGATGCCGGCAATGTCTGGGCTGACCCGACGCAAATGCAGCCCTTTTCGGATGTGTATTCTTCGATCGGTTTTGGCCTGCGGATTTCTATCCCGGGCATGGGGATGATGGGCTTTGATTTTGGCTGGCCGTATCGAGGTCGCGAGAAAGGAAAAGTTAAACCACATTTTCAGTTCGGCGGTTCATTTTAATGCGGATCGGCGCACGGCGCCGAACCACCCCGTTTGGGAGGTAACAGATGTCAGGAAACAAACATGGATTTCGCGCCATTTCAGTGGCAATCCTAACGTCACTGGTGGTGATGGCGCTTTGTGCCGAGGCCGGCGCTGAAGGCAAAATCGGCTATATCGATTCTTATCGTATCCGCAGTGATTTCAAAGAGTTCGGTGAGGCGCAGGCCTCTTTCGACAAGGACGTCGCCGCCTGGCAACAGGAATTGGATTCACTGCGCCAGGAACTGGAGGCAGCCGCGGAAGAATTTCAACGCCAGCGGCTGATTCTTTCCGAAAAGGCAAAAAGTCAAAAAGAGGAAGAGTTGCGGACCGCTGAGCAGCAATTCCAGCAAAAGACCAACCAAATCTTCGGCCCCGGCGGGACGGCGGAAAAAGAAAACGAAAAACTGGTCAAACCGATCCTGGATAAAATCAACGCCGTGTTGGAAAAGATAGCGGTGGAAAACAATTATGATTATATTTTCGATTCGGTGAACGGCAATGTTGCCTACGCCAAAAAAGAGTTCGACTTGACCGATTTGGTATTGGAAGAGTTGAACAAGCTGGAGTGACCTTGCGCATTCCCGTTACAGAGTTGATTGAAAGAATCGGCGGTGTCCTGTATAGTGGTGACGCCGCCGTCTTCATAACCGGCGTCGAAGGGATCGAACGGGCCGGCCCGGAGCAGCTTACTTTTATCGCCAACCGGAAATATGCGGTACATCTGGAAACCACCAAAGCCGCCGCCATTATTATCCCGGACAGTGGGGAGTTTGTGCTCGCCCCGCGCACCGGCCGGCCGGTGCTTATCGCCCATCCGCAACCGTATTATGCTTTTATGCTCGCCCTGCGCATCTTTCACCCCGCGGACCCCGGCATCCACCCCGGGATCGATAAATCGGCCATCGTCGGTGATGATGTTACCCTCGGCGAGAATATTCACCTCGGCAAGAACGTGGTTGTGGAGGACGGCGTACAGATTGGCGCCGAGAGCAAGGTACTGGCCGGCTGCTACATCGGCCGGGGCGCCAGGATCGGCGCGCGCACCACCATCGGGCCGAATGTCACGCTAATGCACGAATGCGAACTGGGTAACCGCGTACGCATCCACCCCGGCACCGTGATCGGCGCCGACGGCTTCGGGTACGCCCAACTTGACGGTGCACATCATAAGATCCCACAGGTCGGCAAGGTGGTTGTTGAGGACGACGTGGAAATCGGCGCCTGTGTCTGCATCGACCGGGCCACCATGGGCGAAACACTGATTAAAAAAGGCGCCAAAATCGACAACCTGGTTCAAATAGCCCATAATGTCCAAATCGGTGAACATTCGATCGTTGTTTCGCAAGTAGGAATTTCCGGATCGACGAAAATCGGGAACCATGTAACCCTCGCCGGGCAGGTGGGATTGGCCGGGCATATTGAAATCGGTGATGGCACAATCGTTGCCGCGCAGTCAGGTGTGGCCCACTCCGTGCCATCGGGTTCGCGGCTCTTCGGCTCCCCCGCCCGGGACCTCGGCACCGAAAAACGTATTCATGTCCTCGCCGGGAAGCTCCCCGAAATGGCCCGGCGCATTAAAGAACTCGAAAAGCGTTTGGCCGAGTTGGAAAACCGCACCAGAGAATCATAACCGTATCCGGCCATGATGCCGGACCACGGACTACCGTATGGGAAACATAAAAAAACTCCGGCACCGCCCCGGTACCGGAGGGTGATCTTCATAAATTATCGGCCCCTTGCCCGATCATTCAACGCAGCCGGGCACAAGTTCACCCCGGCTCATGTACACGAACCAGACAATGAAGGAAACGTCGAGCGGATCGACCGCGCAGTCGCCGTTGACATCCGCACTATTCAAGCCGTTGGGTGGCGGATCGGAGCTCAAATAGACATAGGCCACCATATAGGACACATCCAGGGGATCGACCGCGTCGTCATCATTCAAATCGCCGGGAATATAATCCGG
>SDBS01002041.1_pt1 | contig 20332 bp, 11 predicted proteins | sample 2277091 | NCBI WGS metagenome assembly SDBS01 (sample SAMN10404972, study PRJNA504765) | marine sediment metagenome | isolation source: marine sediment core GS10_PC15, 163 cmbsf | place: Arctic Ocean: Southern Knipovich Ridge | collected 2010 | reverse complement strand
AAAACAACTTTGCTGAGTGTAGAACCATGAGAAGTGCGTTTTTGATAATACTTGGAAAGCTGTCTTGAAAGACGGATGTTTTGTCACAATGTCCTCTATCGCTTCAACTACTTTTGAAAAATTCTTGCGTCTAACAAATGTTACTATAATGCCAAAATTATGTCTCCATGTCACATACCTCAATATTTGATTGATTGCTTTATTATATTGGCTTTCTCCCCCCCATATTTTGCATTCGAAGATAAGAATTTTCCCAGCCTCAATATTTAAATAAATATCGGTTTTCCCTTTTTTCGAGAAAGTTTCTCCTGTTGCTTTTCCTTCAAAAATTGAATTAAGGTTTACAAGAAGTGTATTCCTAAAAGCGTCTTCATCGAAATCTTTGAACGAACTGGGAGTGTTTTCAAATTGTCTCCCTTGGTTATCAATGAATGATATTATATTAATCACTTGCTCCCTATCAAGTTCGTACTCAACTTCCTGGTTAGAAGTTATTGAAATCTTTTTTATTAATGGTTTTGGTTCTAGTTTTATTTTTCTCATTAACTTGTTTTCTTCATTTTTAAGGGGTATATTCATTGACTGCATTAAATTCTTCATTCTCTCATTATCTTTATCAAGTTTTTTCTTCCTTGCTTCGACAAATGATTTAATTCGTGATTTGAGAATTTTGTTTTCCGTTTCTATGTCATTATTTTTTCTTCTAATCCATTCAGCAATATCATCCCTTTGCTTAGAAATATAGAAATCAATCTTATTATCATCAATCTCAAATCCATAACCTTTAATATCCAAACTAAAGGAAATAACATCATCGGAACACTCCACTTTTGGCGGATCTGAAATAGAGAAAATTGATGATTGAAGATTCAAAATGGTAGGTAAATTTTCATTTGGAATTATCGGCATGTTTACTGTTATTGTTTCAAATTCGAACTCAATATCTCCCATATTTTGATAGATTTCTTCTCTTTTGTGTGCAGGAATAACTCGGAGCTCTTTCTTATGTTGAAAACTCTCTTCTTGGGATTTATCGAATTCAATTGGTGGAAGACAATATTTTGAGAAATAGAATTCTACTAATTCATCTAAATTATTTTCAACTAGGTAGTTGTCTTCTTGTGTCAGAATATCCTTTTTAATATTCTCAAAAGTCCTTTTATAGTAATCAGAAACAAAGAATTGGTCTCTAAGCATGATTTGGTACTTCCAGTTTGAAATTCTTCATCTTTCTCACAATATTTCCTTAAATAAGGTAAAGCATCCCCTTTTTACAACAATGACTTTAGTGCAAACTGAAAAATGTATGTCAAAATTACAAATGTTACTGAAAACATCAGCACAAACCCAATTTTCCGGTTATCCCTTGGAATTATATAGACACCTCGTTTTCGAAATTTCTTAGTGAATAGTAAGTTGACGGGGATTAGCACAATTATTGACAAAGTAAACTTAAATAGAGAAAACAGATAACCAAAATTATGATTCAATGAAATCCCATTCCCATAATCAGTTTCATATGTATATCCAATAATAGTCGCTATTTTCTCTATTTTCTCCAATTGTGTATTATACAATATTTGTCCAACTATTATCAGAAATATATTAAAACCCAATAAAAACAGGAGCTTTTTGAAATCAACTATGTTGTACGATAAACCGTCTTTCCCGACTATTTTTGTGCTTAGATGCAAACTCACCAAAACAATTCCCAAAGAGATTCCCATAAATAGAATTATGTCAAGAATCTCAAAATACCGATGTAGTTTTCCAAAAAAGACAAACAGCGCAAGTATTGACAAAGAAATCACCAAAGTAACCAAATGCTTCTTGCTCAGATAGCTTGATGCATTCAACCAGTGATCTAAAGGATTTTCTCTTGTTTCTGCGGGTAATTCCTTTGTCCTCATCAGATATGATGCGAGAGAGAATCCAACAATTGTCAGAATATTAAAAAGCCCAAATAAAGCAATTCTCCATTTAGAAAACATCCATCTTTTGAATATAATTCTCCATGAAATCAAACATGCTAAACATGATGAAAGAATAAATGCTACAATTGCATACCAACCAGATATTTTCAAGATAAAATATCTTCTTTCTGCATCCAAAGCTGGTCGTGTATTAATGAAAAGATCATTTTCGAATCTCCCTGAATTCGCGAATATGTCTATCTTTGTAAATTTGAGATCATCATTGTAGGTTATGGGCTTGTAAAAACCACGTTGATCGTAAGCCATCCAATAGTATTCTGCTGGGCAAAACATGTGGTTTATGCAAGAAAAATCCTGCAAATTGTAATCGAAATCCGGTTGGACAAAACCTATAATATAAATTGTAACCGGGATAACTGTTCCCCTGTTAATTCCTGCGCTTCTTAGGGGATAGTATATCTTGGATGTAGGAAACCTAATGTGCATTCCCATTGTATTGTATACCATCTTTCTCTTAAGAACCCGCAATTCAAATTCTCGCTTTAGCATATTAAATTCCTTCACATTATCAATGGACACAAAAGCAAATGAATATTTCTCTTTTACATACTCTCTCATTAAATCCAAAAAAGCATCTGGTAAAACAATGTTTCGCATCTCAAGGTAATCCCCCATTTCTTCCCCATTTTGAAAAGCCACGAAGTCATTGGAAATCCCATCAAATAAGCCATGTTTTTCCTGTATATACCAGTTAAAACTTGGATCCTCGCCCGGAGCAAAGTAGTGCATCATGGGCCTGTTGTTTCCAATCCATTGACCCTCAGGTATCGTATACACCTGTCCGAATCTCGCTATCGATAATCTCAAAGCTAGCAGATTAGTCGCTTTCTCATGCACCTTAAGTCCAATGAAAGCTGGAAATTGAACCAAACTGCAAACTTCTACCTCTTCAGGCTTCGCAGGTAACGGGAAAATCCAAATAGCTCTTTCTCCGTAAAATTCCTTCTCCGTGCTCACTCCTAGGACCATTCTCTGCATTCCCTCATCATAATTAATTGCACAGAATTGTTGTTCTTGGTCAAATAATTCCCATTCACCTTTGTCGTATACAAAAATTGCACCCGCAGCAAAAAGAGAAAAATTACAGCAAAAGAGAATCAGAAGGAATACTGCTGAAGTTAAAAGCCTTTTATCCAATGAATTCATATTAATATTGGTATCACAAAATTATGTGATTTTCAATAGAAAAATGAAATGAGGTCGGATTTCTGCAGATAACCACAAATCATTGTTTTCGAATACAAGTTGACACAAATTGAAAATAGTGATAAGATATAATCAGGATATAGAATGGAAAATCTTAGAAACACTTATCTTTCAGTAATAATCTTGTTAATTATTGCAGTATCCTCCTGCAGAAAACCAACTGCACCTCACTGTATCGAAAATACGTGGTCAAAAACATATGGCGGACTTGAGACTGATATTGCTTATTCCATAGAACAAACTGTTGATGGAGGATTCATTATTGTAGGATATACAGAGTCATATGGAGTAAGATATAAGGATGTCTATTTAATTAAGACAAATGATGTCGGTGATACAATGTGGACGAGAACCTTTGGTGGTATTTATTATGAAAAAGGTTATTCAGTACAACAGACATCTGATGGTGGATATATTGTTGTAGGTACTTTAAGTGGTCATGCTTTTGAAAAGACCTATCTAATAAAAACAAACAGTGAAGGTGATTCTCTATGGACAAAGACATATGATGAAGGATCAGGATATTCTGTTCGACAAACTCCAGATAATGGATATGTCATAGGTGGAACAACAGACCGCACCTTAAGCGGAACAGATGCAATGTTAATTAAGACAGATAATAATGGAAATATCCAATGGACTAAAGCATATGGTGGGACATATGCTGATAAGGGACTATCATTACGTCAAACTAAAGATGGTGGCTATATTATTGTTGGATATTCGAGTGGGGATATACTTCTTGTAAAGACAGATTCTCTTGGGGATTCACTGTGGGCAAAAACCTATGGAAATTCAAGTTTCGACTATGGCTATGCAGTTAGACAAACATCAGATGGCGGATATATAATTGGTGCATCTTCGATTCTCTATGGCGTACTCGGGACTTCAGAATTTTGTTATTTTGTTAAAACGGATTCTCTAGGTGATACAGTTTGGACAAGAACCATTAGTGATATCAAGTTCTATTTTGAAAATCCGCTTCAAATCACTTCTGATGGTGGATATATAATAACCGGATTCAATCCAAATTATTCCTTACCAGACTGTGATGTTCCTCTTGTTAAGATGGATAATAATGGAAATATCGAATGGACAGAATATTATGGCAGTGATTATTATGATGGTGGTTCTGCAATATTGGAAGTTAGTGATGGGTATGTCATTACAGGATGGACTTATTCAAATAAAACAAGTAGTCGTGATGTTTATCTTATTAAAGTACAACCATAGTAGTAATAGTTACTAAAGGCGTGATAAAACTCTAAGGTTCCACATAATAGGTAATATACGGAATATAAATATTCGCTCGATTCTCTTTGTTCGGCATATTTAAGATGAGATTTGCCTATTTCTCTATGTAATATACATCTCCTTCACCTTGCGGACCCTCTATCCAAACAATATGTATTATGCCGTCGCTTACTCTCACACAAGAGGCTGCAGAAAGTTCATTAGTTTGGGAGATATTTTCCTCCTCAGTCCAATCTCCATCTGCGTCTCTCAATGTATACATAACATCCAATTCACCGCCAGTATCTTCTTCGTATACAAGGTGTATATTTCCTGAAATATCAGCATCTAAAGAGACCCAGTAAGAGCTTACTAAAGGTGTATTTGAGATATTCTCTGGTTCACTCCAAGAACCGCCTAGTGAACACTCAGAAAAGAAGATATCAGAAAAACCTTGAATTGATTCGCACCAACTCGCAAAGACATTTCCATTATCATCACAAGCTATCTCTGGGAGCCATGAGTAATAATCAGGACTATTCGATAAGTTTTCGGGTTCGGACCAATTCCCACCTGGATCCCTTACATGAAGATAGATTTCATTGTTTCCAGTTGGTAAATCAGCTTCCCCAAGAACATATAAAACACCATCGTTTGAAACAGCACAAGAAGGGTTCCTATAATAACGTGAAGTAAAAATTTCTGGAGTTGACCAATTGTTGTCTTTCTTCTGACAAAAGCCAAGTCCAGGACCATCCATCCAGATTACATATACGGTTCCGTAATTATCACAATCTATGTCAGCCAAGTCAGACCCTCCACTAGTCTGAGATATATTCATGGCATTGCTCCAGTTATTTATTCCCTCTTTTGAAATGTACATAATCTCAGCATTATTCGAAGAAACCATCTCATCCCATACTACATGGAGATTATTGGAAGGGTCAGATATTATTTCAGGACTATTTGAATTGATTTCATTATTGGAGATATTTTGGGGAGTTGACCACTCTCCACCATGAGGTTTAAAGGAGTAAAAAATCTCCCAGTTTCCAGGAGTATCATCCATCCATACGATGTGCACAGTTCCATTATTATCTATGCACATAGATGGTGCTCCTGCTCCCCCAGAGTTTCTTGAAATATTTCTTGAGTCATAAGAATCTCCATTCTCATCTGTAGGTTTCTTATGGCGGCATGAAGAAACTATTATTAGAGTTACCAACAAAACAATAAACACATCTAGTACCACTCCTAATTTTTTCATGTTTCTAACTATTATTTAATAAGGGGAAAACAGTAAAAATGGGGACAGCCTTCATTTTTCAAAAGGTTTATAATTATAGATGTACTTAGTTTTTACTAGCTCTTAACATCCCAATCAGCATAGTTTTTTTCGTAGTACTGAGCTCCTGCCTTAGTAGTTTCTATATAGTATTCCCTCTCTGGGTGTTTTTCAAAACCCTCCTTTTCGTTTTCACTAATATAATCCAATAAATCCTTTTCTGTAAAATCGGTGATTTTGATCCACTCCTCTCCCTCAACATCTGGAACCTGTTTAATTTTGAAATATCCTCTTTTGTATAATTTCATAAATACATTTGAAATCTGTCTTGAATTAGTATATAACCCTTCCTTCATCAGGCTCCGCAGTATTAAATGAAGAGGTTCTTCAAATTCGAAAGCATCTAGAAGAAACTCTTCTATCTTTTGATTAGTTTCTTCTTTCATCTTTCATTCTTTGAACTGTTCTTAATTCCGATTTTGAAGAACTGAACATTACCAAATACTATCTTCCTATTAAATCCTACCACAAATAAATTAAATTTCAAGGGAAAAGATTGGTGATTGTCAAATCTTACTTGCCCCGTTAGATAGTTCCACTTATCTAATGGGGTTTCCTGGCCTGGCACCGTTTCTATCCCGTATTCTTATTTGACACCCTTTTCTACGTCTTCTCAACATACAAAGCTCTTGACAAGGAAATAACATAGTGATAGAATATCTTAAATTAATAATGAAACACTTAATTCTTTTCTTCACTCTTCTTCCCATTCTTTGTTTTGCAAATGGAAAATTCGAGTCTGACTTAAGTTCGTCAATTACTCTCCCTGAAAATTTCCTTTTACAGAAGAATTTGGCTTTTGAATATAACAACATCAATAGATATCAAAAAGGATTATATTTTTCTGAATCAGAAAAAAATAACAAGAAAACTTCGAATGATTTCCCTTGGAAGCAGACAGGTATTTATGGACTGGAATTCTTAGGTGCGGGGGTAGGGAGTGTGGCTTCCTCTTTTTATGCAGGAGTAAGTATTGCAACATCCGGGGATGTTGAGGAAGGTTTAATCGTTTATTGTATTGGAAATGTATTTATTTCGAGTACATGCTGTTGGGGAACAGGAAAATTACTGAAGCAAGATGGGACCTGGTGGAAAACAGTGATAGGTGCTGGACTGGGTAGTCTTATCGGAAGCATTTTTGCAGTAAGATCGCTTGAAAAAGGTGGACAAGATGGTTATTGGACCATAATGATGTATTCTATTCCTGCATTTGGTGCTGTTGTTGGGTTCAATATCAAAGAGTAATCACTTTATATTCCACATAATAGGCATTATGTGGAATTTTAGCTGGAAATATACTTACTACTTGATAAAAGAAAACAGCCCCCAGAAGGAGGCTGTTTTCCTCTTTTATTCACTGTTATTATCTCAAATGTCATATTGTAAAACAGACTTTTCACTATATCTTTTTATGGATTTCCTCAGATAACTTTATTGGAGAAGAGGGACCAGACAAATGTAGTTATTCTGGGAAAATCTGTGTAAATTCTTGTCTCGATGAAGGATTTTGTTTTAGGTTTTCGATTTTTTTCTTGACAGGGATTATTATAGAGTTATATTATATTAGAATGAAAAGGAAAAGGGTTAAGAAACAAGTACTGATTGACGATCGGTATAAGATACTAAAGAAACTTGGTTCTGGAGCGATGGGTGATGTTTATAAGGTGAGAGATTTAAAGGATAAGAAAATTATAGCCTTAAAAATCTTATCGAGGGGGAAAACCTCATCTGAAACAGTTCAGCGTTTTAAAAGGGAATTTAAGTTACTTGCTGGATTACACCATCCAAACCTCTGCTCAGTCTATGATTTTGGAATACTCAAGGATGGTAGAAGTTATTTTACGATAGAATATATTGATGGTAAAGATATTTTCAAGGTTTCAAAAGGTTTATCCTATAAAAGGATCTACCCCTGGATAGTTCAGCTCTGTCGAGTCCTGGAATACATCCATTCAAAAGGGCTGATTCATTATGATATAAAACCGGGTAATGTGTTAATGGCAAAGGGCAAAGAGCAAGGAGCAGAGAGTAAAAAACCCTATGCCCAAAGCCCTGTGCCCTGTGTTAAACTAATGGATTTCGGTCTTGCTGGGGAGCAGAGGATAAAAGGTGGAGTAATAGTTAGAGGTACATTTCCATATATTGCACCTGAGGTTATCAAGGGTTTAGCAGTTGACCACAGAGCAGACCTCTATTCTTTGGGGGTATTATTGTATGAGGTTATTACACAGAAGCTATTTCAAGAAGGTAGAGAGAGCTTTACAACCCTTATTAAACAAAGGATAGATCGAGTTTTTGAGCCACCGTCGAAGATTGTTCCTGATATGCCAAAAAGGTTAGAGCGATTAATCTTGAGGTTACTTGCTTTTGAGCCTTCCTCGCGTTACAGTCGTTCCAATGAAATAATCAAGGAGATAAATAAGATACAAGGTTTGAAATTTGAGTTAGAGACTGAGAAGACGCTTGAGGGGTATCTCCTGAGCAGCAGGTTCGTAGGACGGGACAAGGAAATGGATTTATTAAAATCGTTATATGCAAAGGCGCGTCAAGGTGAAGGTAAGGTTGTTGTGGTTATTGGAGAAGCGGGCATTGGTAAGACCAGGTTATTGAAGGAATTCAAGGTTTTCAGTCAATTGAGGCGGGGACACTGTTTTATTGGATATGCCAATAAAGATCAAACAAGTCCATTAGAACCGTTTTATGATATTTTCAGCGAGATAGTTAAGTATATCGGGGATGAGTCTGCTCGATTTCGGTCCAGGAAGAACAAACTTTCGCTTGCGGTTTTATTCAAGGTGTTTCCTGATTTAACAATTAGACGTTTGAAAAAGAGTTTACCGAAGCTTGTTCCATTAGGACCAAAGCAGGAGCAGTTAAGAACTTTTGAGGCGCTTACTGAGTTGGTAGGCTATTGTGCTGAAGATCTTGGTGAGTTGGTTATTTTGCTTGAGGATTTGCATTGGGCTGATGATTTAAGCATTCAATTTTTGAAATATTTAGGTCGTAATTTAGAAGGGAAAAACATTCTTATTTGTGGAACTACTCGGAGACAAGAGTTGAAAGAGAATCAGACGCTTATGAAAATGATAACTAATTCAAGGAAGGGTGGTTTTCTTACTATGGTTGAACTCAAACCATTTAAGTTTCGAAGTCTTTATTCATTTTTAGATTCAACGATTACACCTGGGTCTAATTCATCTAAGCTTACACGGTATCTTATGGAGAAGACAGGAGGTAATCCATTTTTTGTTGAGGAGATAATGCGGACGTTGTTACGCAGGAGGAAAGTAAGCATTGGTGAGAGGTTGGATATCGGACAGTTCCAAGAAATATCACTTCCTGAGACAATAAAGGATGTAGTATTACAGAGGATAAAGGATTTAGATCGTGCTTCCCAAGAAGTTGTTAAGTTTGGTGCGATACTTTTAAAGGATTTCAGTTATGACTTAATGAAACATTTGACAAGATTAGATGATTCTGAGTTATCGAGGGTTTTATGGGGGTTAAAGAGAAAACAGGTTTTAATAGAGGAGAATAATAGATATCGATTTTATCATGCGACATTGCGTGAGGCAGTTACCAAGAACTTGGGACAACGAGAAGAGAGAAGAGTGAATTATCAAATTGGTAAAACATTGGAAAATATTCATAAGAAAAATCCAGGTAAGATAATTGAAGATTTGGCATATTATTATATCAATGCAAGAGATCGAAAAAAGGGAATAGCATTTGGTCTTAGAGCGGCAAAGAAAAGTATCGAACGGTATGCCAATGAACAGGCTATCAAATTTTATAAAGGTGTACTTAGTTTCCTACAGAATGAAGACTCAAGACGTCGCTTTGATATATTGCAAAAAATTGCTCAAGTAGAATACCTTGTCGATTATTATGATGATTCAATTAAACACTATAAGCAAGTACTTGCTATGAAAATAGGAGCAATCAACAAGAAAGTCCAAATATGTATCAGGATGGGTACTGTTTATTCAAGGAAAGGAGAACAAAATAAGGTTTTATATATTTTACAAAAGGCGAAAAGACTTATAAAAAAAGGAAGAAAAGACAGGTTTCGAAGTCTCTTGGAGACAATTATTGATGTTATGATACGGAGGACCTATCTATACTTAGGAGATTATAGGAAAGCTAGTAAATTTGATTCTGATGTTCTTCGAAAATTCAAAAAAGGTATCAAAAAAGAGGAAGAGATAAGATTACTGGGTAGTATTTATTATAATCTGGGAACCATTGAAAGTCACAAAGGAGAATATGGAAAGACAGATTACAACAAAGCCATATCATATTATAATGAAGCTAACAAATATTACAAAAAGATAAAGGATGAAAACAGTATCATAATGCTCATGGTGAATCTTGGTACGAACTATAAACTAGCGTATAATTGGCACAAGGCATATCATTGTTATAAAAAAGTAATTCAGATATCAGAAAAGGTGGGGAGTCAATTGGGTTTATCGCTTGGACATCTTGCTCTTGGTGATATTCTATTTGAAAAGGGATATTATCGGGATGCACTAGATCATTACCAAAGGACCTTTAGCATTTCGAAACAAATTGGAAACCGCCTTAGAATAAGTTCAGCACTAATGGGAATCGGGGGGTGTTTTTTTGAATTGTGCAATTATGGAAAGGCAAAAAACTACATTGAACAAGCATTAAAAATTTCAAATACCATAGGGTGGGAAGATGGTTCAGTTTACGCTATCATGGTGATTGGCAATATATATCAGTCAATAGGAGACTTTACTTCGGCACTCAGATTTTATAGAAAGGCGTTAAGAATTTCAAAGAATAGTGGGAGTCAACGCAATATTGCTTATTCGCTTTCATGCCTTAGTTCACTATTTATGGACGTTGGAGAAGTTTCGAGAGTAAAAAGATATGTCAGCGATGCTATGAAGTTTGCAACTGCTCTTGAACTGCAGGATATCATGATTGAATCTTTCACAGTGTTGTGTAGAGTCAACGTTATGAAAAAAGATTACACTATTGCCGCTAAGTATTGTAAAAAAGGAATAAAAATGGCTACGGAATTAAGGGCAAAAAAATCATCGCTTCGACTTCTTTTGTTCCTTTCAGAAATCTATTATCATGAAAGAAAATATTTGAAAGGCGTTAACATTGCCAACCAGGCAATAAAGATGGCGAAGGATATGGGCACCAAAGATTTACATGCTGAGGCATTGTTAAATAAGGCTAAGAATGGAATTAAGCAGGGTGTTTTGTCAAGGCTCGAAGTTTATAAAATCTTGAGTGAGGCAAAAAAAAATGCCGAAGAGATCGGTTGTCCTGAAGTTCTCTGGAAGGTTTATTTTGAATATGGACGATTTTTACAGGAAGATAAGGAATACATAGATGCTTTAGATTATTATAAAATGTGCAATGAAGTATTTGAGGATGTGATTAGTAATATTAAGAATGAATCATATAGGAAAAGCTATTTGAATCGTCCTGACCGAAAGGCAATCTTTGCCGCTACGAATGAGATTGAAAACTTATTTTGATTGACTTCGGATAGATTTTGTTATATATTAAAGTAATATGAATAAAAAAATAGACTCTGCTTCTATAGTTAAGAAACATCACAAAAAGATTGAAGTAGTAAAGAAAAAGGTCAAGGGTAAGAAAATTCCTGATGAATCCTTAAAGGAACTCAGTTATTTCCGTTTACTACTTGTAATTACACATTCAATTAATACACATCAAGACTACAATCAATCACTCGAGCTAATCGTGGATTCGGCAATTATGCTTAGTAAGGCAGAACGCGGATTTTTAATGCTTTTCCAGAAGGATGGTAATTTAGAATTTAAGGTTACCAGGAATATAGATAAGAAGACATTAGAGGGTGAGGAATTTAATATCTCGAGAACCGCAGTAAATCAGGTTCTGGCAACTGGTGAACCTCTATTCTTGAGCGATATTTACAAAGATAAGAAGTTTAAGATAAGTGAAAGCATCGAGACACTCGGTCTGCGTATGGTGATGTGTGTGCCACTTAAGGCAAAAGATAACTTTTTAGGATTAATATATGTAGATTCTCATTTAGAAACAGAGAAATTTACTGAACTAAAGCAAGGGATATTTGAGGCATTTGCTGCCCAGGCGAGTGTAGCAATTGAGAACAGTCATCTTTATGATTCGAGTATACACGATGCCCTCACAGGACTTTATAATTATGGTTATCTTCGTGCCCGTCTTGCAGAGGAGATTAACCGTGCTTCAAGACATGAGAAGGATAATATTTCATTTATCATGCTCGATTTAGATAATTTCAAGTCAATTAATGATACCTATGGTCATCTATTTGGTAATTCAATTCTTGCAAAGGTAGCGGAATCAATTAAGAAGTAAACGAGGAAATATGATATTACAGCAAGATATGGTGGTGATGAATTTGCTATTTTAATGCCTGACGCGGATATGCACAATGCCAGATTTCTTGCGCAGAGATTACAAAAGGGGATTTCTAATTTGAGGTTTTCTGTTGGTAAAGAATCCGTTTCAATAACCTTGAGTATTGGGATTTCGACATTCCCCATTGAGAAAATTATAGATAGTGAGAATGTAATTGTTGAAGCTGACCATGCCCTTTTTCTTGCTAAAGGTAAAGGAGGGAATCAGATAGCTGTGTTTGGTATGCGTAAGGACAGAATTAGACATAAACCTGGATTCATTGGGGAATCTAAGGCGATTGAAGAAATAAAGAAGATGATATCGAGACTTGCCGGGACTAGTGCAACGATATTGATTATCGGTGAGACAGGCACGGGTAAAGAACTTATTTCTAATTTAGTTCATAAGAAGAGTCCGAGGGCAGATAAGCCATTGGTTGTTGTGAATTGTGGAGCAATACCAGATAATCTATTGGAGAGTGAGCTTTTTGGATATGAAAAGGGTGCATTTACTGGTGCATATAGACAACATATAGGGAAATTTGAGACTGCCCAGGGAGGAACCATTTTCCTTGATGAGGTTGGTGAACTACCGCTACATCTTCAGGTGAAGATATTACGAGCGATTGAGCAGAAGGAGATAGAGAGAATTGGAGGTATATCTCCGATAAAGGTAGACATCAGGGTGATTGCTGCTTCAAACAGAGATTTAGAGGAAGAGGTAAAGAAAGGTAATTTTCGAAAAGATCTCTTCTATCGGTTGAGTGTCGCGACAATCTACTTGCCTCTATTAAGGGAGCGAGTTGAAGATATTGAGATGCTTAGTGTATATTATTTAGATCAGATGAATAAGAGATATCAGAGGAAGTTTATAGGTTTTACAAAGGGTGCGATGAATGCAATGATACATCATTCTTGGCCTGGTAATGTTCGTGAGTTAATCCATCGTATAGAGAGGGCAGTTATAATGGGTAGAGGTCAATATCTTGATGAAGATGATTTTGGTTTTACATCATTAAAATATAATAAAGTGCGACTATTAAAAGAGTCAAGGGATGAAGTAGAAAAAGAAAGTATTATTCAAGCCCTTATTCATAATCGTTGGAATATAACCCATGCTTCAAAAGCATTAGGCATAACACGACAGAACTTAAGCCGTTTAATAAAGAAACACAGCATTGAAAAGTCCAATATGTAATTCTCCTTATAACTAAAAATTTGCAAAACCCCATTAAAATTTGACACGCTCTATTATTCCACATGTAAACCCCGTAGATACTATCAACAGGGTGAAAAAGTAGAAGATTCTTCACTTCAATTTACTGAACGAAAGGGGTCAAACCCCTGGTTACGGGCTTATATGCAGGGGTTTGCACCCAATACCCACTTTATTTAATTAATGACAGTATAATTACCAGTAAAAACCTTTGAAAATCATAGTGTTTAACAGTTTTCAGATTAGCGACATAAATTTTACCGTATGCTTAGAATCTAATAAAGTGCAGAAACAAACATGCAAATCATATGATTTTCAAGGACTTAATACAAATTAGGTGTAATTGTTTCTACAAATTATTGATTTAACTGACAGAAAATTTAACAATTGTTTATAATTCCTGAAACTTCAAAAACCACATAATAGAAACAAAGACAATTCGTCTATTTTTTATAAATCCCTAAAATTGCAGAAGTTAACCTAAGAATAGAGCTATGTTTAAGGATTTATTCCATAAGGTTTATAATTCTGGCACGAATCTTGTTACAAATATAGAATGGATGTTGAGAGGGATTCCCGACTTTCACCCTTTCATCACTCCAACCTTCTTATTGTAAGGGGAGGTAAAGGTTGGATAAACCTTTACCTCCGAGATATTATATATATTTGATAAATAAAAGTGGAGGAGGTGATGAGGAGCAAATAAGGTAAATACTCAGTAAACTCCTTATTGCGAGCGAGTCCTGAACGAAGAGAAGGAACAAAGAATGATAATCTCCTTTAGCGAATGGTGTTATTCCTAATAGTTTCTCTCCCTTGAAGGGAGAGAAAAGAGATGAGTGTGGAATTGCTTCGTGAATTCACCATGTTATATGGAAAAACTTTATCTAACGCGGAAACTATGAAAAAATCTTCGCAATGACATCTAATGACAATCTTTAGGGAAAATCTAATGGAGTTCACTAAATGTTTGCCAAATAAGAAATCAAAACCAGTTTCGGATAAGAACAAGATAGATAGCATTGCTTATATTTATGATGATAGAACAGTTTTTTTCTATCTAACAGATACAGTAGAATGTGATGATTAGAGATAAGAGTCATTTTTACTTATTCAGTTTCAATAAGCAGGTATTTATTTACAAAACGAGAAGGAGAAACCAACTATGAATTATTTAATGATAATTTATTTGCACAATAACATAGAAAGGAGGTATTAGTTATGAAACGTTTAAGCTTGAGTATAATATTAGCGCTGGTGCTGCCTGGTGCGCTGTTTGGTCAATTCTTATGGCAGAAAAATACTCTTGCCAATGACCTTAACAATGGCTTGTCCGGCTCTGCAGAATATATAGATGGTGATGGATATATAGATGTCTTGGCCGTATCTATTAATCTATCTGACATTTATTGGTGGAAAAACGTGGATGGTTCAGGTACAAATTGGGTGAAAGATACTATCGATGGTGACTTTAACGCAGCCAGATCAGTCTATGCTGCAGATATCGATGATGATGGATATATGGATGTCCTGGGTGCGGCTTATACTGCCGATGATATTACCTGGTGGAAAAACGTGGATGGCTCAGGTACAAATTGGGTAAAAGATACTATCGATGCGAACTTTGACGGAGCTAGTTCAGTCTATGCTGCAGATATCGATGATGATGGATATATGGATGTCGTGGGTGCGGCTTATAATGCCAATGATATCGCCTGGTGGAAAAACGTGGATGGCTCAGGTACAAATTGGGTAAAAGGTACTATCGATGCGAACTTTGACGGAGCCTGGTCGGTGTATGCTGCAGATATAAATGGTGATGGATATATGGATGTCGTGGGTGCGGCTTATAGTGCCGATGATATCTGCTGGTGGAAAAACGTGGATGGCTCAGGTACAAATTGGGTAAAAGGTACTATCGATGCGAACTTTGACGGAGCCAGATCAGTCTATGCTGCAGATATCGATGATGATGGATATATGGATGTCCTGGGAGCGGCTGGTGTCGCTGATGATATTACCTGGTGGAAAAATGTGGATGGCTCAGGTACAAATTGGGTAAAAGATACTATCGATGGTGACTTTGACGGAGCCAGATCAGTCTATGCTGCAGATATCGATGATGATGGATATATGGATGTCCTGGGTGCGGCTTATAATGCCGATGATATTACCTGGTGGAAAAACGTGGATGGCTCAGGTACAAATTGGGTAAAAGATACTATCGATGCGAACTTTAACGGAGCTAGTTCAGTCTATGCTGCAGATATAAATGGTGATGGAGATATGGATGTCCTGGGAGTGAGCTTTAATGAGATTGCCTGGTGGGAAAGTTATCCAGGAACTTTAAATGTGAGCACAATCTCGATTGACATTGACACACTGCTTGCAGGAGGTACAAGCCTCAATCCCAAAGCGACTGTGACAAACTATGGTAATAGTACGGTAAGTTTTGATGTTGTTTGTATAATTGACGACCCGGGTACATATATCGACACTATGGCAGTTAATAATTTGGCACCAGGTGCTAACAGACAGATTACCTTTTCTCCCCAATTTACCTTTGCCACTGGAACTTATACGGTAACTGTTAATACCCAACTTACCGGTGATGTGAACCCTGACAATGATACCTTAGAAATAGTGATCCAAACAATTGGTAAAGATGTTAGCACAACCTCGATCGATATGCCAAGTTATGTTCTTCCAAATACTACCCTTGATCCGCGAGCAACTGTAACAAACCATGGTGCATTTATTGATTCCTTTTATGTTACCTGTATAATCAATGACCCCGGTACATATACTTCAACCGATACAATTATTGATCTTCCAGCTTATGCCAGTGTCCAGGACACCTTTGCTCCTCCATTCACCTTTGTAAGTGGTTCTTATACTGTAACAGTGTATACCCAACTTACAGGCGATGAGCACCCTGAAAACGATACCTTAATACACACAATAACAATAGATGATACACCACCAGAGCCTTTCAGCCTTATCGCACCCGAAGATTCTGCAATGCTTTCGAATCCAAGACCCACTTTTATATGGGAAACATCAAGTGATGCTGTAAGCGGTGTCGAAGAGTATGAGGTTTATATCGACGATGTACTTAAACAAACAGTAACCGATACAACCTGGACACCGACTACTAATTTACAAGAAGGCTGGCGCAACTGGTATATAGTTGCTTATGATAGTGTCGGAAACTCACGCCAGTCCACTGAGACCTGGTCTTTGTTTATTGACCACACACCTCCTTCTGTGGTTACTTTGATTTCGCCTGCTAATAGTGCGGTTCTCAATAATAGCACAGTTAACTTTATCTGGAATGAGTCAACAGATGCCCTGAGTGGTGTTGAGGATTATATTTTACAGTATGCACTTAATAATGGTTTTTCCTCTGGGCTTGTTACTGATACATTAGTTGAAACTACTTTTACGGTTGCATTAGCCGATACAATTTGGTATTGGCGGGTAAGTGCAAGAGATAGCCTATCTAACCAGAGTACATGGTCCTCAATCTGGAATTTTGAAATCGATACCCAGTCGCCGAATGCGCCAACCCTTGTTTCACCAATAGGCGGTATATATTCAGGCGATACCCTTGTGACCTTTGAATGGACCGAGGTGACAAAATTCGCATCTTTCTCTGACCACATGCCAAGGGTAAAGAGGACAACTACAGATAAAGGATCAGAAAGGGTATTAGGTTCTCGTTCTCAGGTTATGTATATTCTTCAGGTAGACACCTTGTTTGATTTTGCTTCTCCTTTTATTGTTGATACCTTGGATTCCACCTCGACCACTACTCTTCTTTTTGAAGACTTTTACTATTGGCAGGTGATGGCGTATGATCTGGTAGGTAATTCAGGACCCTATGCTATAGATTCTTTTGGCGTAGATATAACAGCACCAGTGATCGAATCGACCACCGTATGGAATGATACGAGTTTTGCAGGTCCTTTTGAGATTAAAACAAAGGTTACCGATGAATTAGCTGGAGTCGATGCAGTGAGACTTTTTTATAGGCGAGATGAAGACGCTATGTGGTTTACTGTGGATATGGATCTATCAGGTTCACCTGACTGGTATGTAGATTTCATACCGTCAGTTACAAACGAGGATGATACAGTGCGTTATTATATCAGGGCAGATGACGGATTACAACCTCCACCTGGGAATGTTGCAACAGACCCTGGAGGAGCACCAGTAAATTATTACTGGTTTATTGCCAAACTTACTGGTGTAATGGAATCAGGAGACATCCCTGGATATTTTTCTTTCGGATTGAAGAATAATCCAGTTAAAGGCAAGGCAGTATTTAGTTTATCGCTTCCTCAGGCAGCTTCTATAACGCTGCGTATCTATGATGTTTCAGGTAGATTGATTGATAACTTGATATCAGAGAAGAAGTCTGCTGGTTATTATGAGATTCCCTGGACTTCACCTAAAAGTGCGGGGGTTTACTTCTATCGTCTTGAGTCTCCATGGGGAAGGAAAGTTGGTAAATTGGTGATTGTTCGATAATTATTTTGATAAAGCAGAGAAGCCCGAAATAAATTCGGACTTCTCTGCTAAATATGGGATAAATCTTAAGGGCTCTGCTTTATCCCCACACCATAAATGATTAAAAGCGGCATAACAAAAAGGAGGTAGTGACTATGAGACGTATAATCCTGAGTATAATTTTAGCACTAACAGTACCTGTTGCGCTGTCTGCACAGGACTGGATTGAACATATTATCGGCCCAAACCTTGATGGTGCCTGTTCAGTCCATGCCAAAGACATCGATAGAGATGGAGATATGGACATCTTGAGCGCTAATACGAACTTGACGCCTTCCTGTGTTATATGGTGGGAGAATGATAGCGTCGGTAATTTTACTAAGCACGTTATTGATAGTAGCTTTACTTCAGCAAAGTACTATATGACGGTCTATGGTACTCAGCTGAATGAAGACGAATATGTAGATATTTTGACAGCGGGATCAGGTATTGCTTGGTGGAAGAACGATAGCAACGAGAATTTTTCTCGATATGGGATAGGCAGTTTAAGTTTGTGCTACTCTCTTTTCGCAGCGGATGTGAATGGTGATGGGTATATGGATGTTTTGGGTACATCTGCGACATACAATGACATTTATTGGTGGAAAAATGTGGATGGTTCAGGTACAAGTTGGGTGAAAGATACTATCGATGCGGACATTGGCGGCGCTATGTCAGTCTGTGCCATTGACATAAACGGCGATAGTGCTATCGATATTTTGGGTGCGGGTTGGTCGGAAGATTCTATCTGCTGGTGGGAGAATATGGAAGATGATCCACTTACGTTTACAAAACACACGATCGCTGTAGGCGCTGACGGTAATAAGTCAGTCTTTGCCATAGACATGGATGATGATGGAGATGCAGATGTTTTGGGCGCGAATGGTACAGGTAGTATCCTTTTGTGGGAAAACCTTGATGGTTCTGGCATGAGCTGGGAAGAGCATTATGTTGGTGGCCTTGGTGATGTCCAGTCTGTTATTGCCATTGATATGAATGAAGATAATGTGATGGATGTTGTGGCTGGTGGGGATGGTATTGCTTACTTCATAAATGATGGGGACGAGAATTTTACTCAATATTTTATCTCTGGTCTTTCCAGCATTTACGAAATCGATGCCTGTGATCTGGATAATGATGAAGATATAGATGTCATGGGAGCATCTTTTTCTGGGGATAAAATTGTCTGGTGGGAAAATGCTCTGTCAGATACAAATGATGTAGGTCCTTATTCCATTGATATACCAGATATTATTCCTTTAGACACAACGTTCAAACCCCAGGCGACCGTAACAAACTTTGGAAACAAAGCACAGTCATATTTTGTAGTCACATGTGTAATCAACGACCCCGGTACATATACTTCAACGAAGGGAATTCAATATTTAGCACCATATGCTAGCATACAGGTTGAATTTCCCCTTTCATTCAAATTTGACGTGCATGGTTCGTATACTGTAATTGTCTACACGAGACTTACAGACGACGATGAGCCAGCTAACGATACTTTAGCTAAAGTGATAGCAACACTAGGTATTGCTGAAGGGGGCGTAAATACACCAGAAACATTTAACTTCACTGTGCCAACAATTAGTAAAGGCAAGACCAATGTCACACTTGCACTTCCCGTAGCGACAAAGGTCGACCTTTTGGTCTATGACGTGCTCGGTAGATTATCAAAGACGGTTGTATCTGAAAGTTTTTCTGCTGGAATTCATAGCATACCTGTTGAATTCGATCTGCCAGCTGGTGTCTATTTCTATAGTTTAAAGACTGAATCAGGTAGAAATATTGTGAAGAAGTTTTTGCTTATTGAGTAGTTTTTTAAGATATGTTATAAGTGGATTAATGAGGCTATGCCAAATTATGAATTTTCATATGGTAGCCGCAACCTTTAGGTTGCGTAATTTATTTACAATATGAAGTTAGGTTCGCAGGCAGACCTGTCCTCCGAAGCTCCTGCCCACCGAAGCTTTAGCGTAGGTGGAAGCCTGCGCCTACCTAAAGGTGGGATTTTGGCACAATCTCTGATATCTGCACTTATGGGAGCTATAAAAAATTAGCGTCATTGTCATCTTGTAGATAACTACCGTTCGAAATATATTTTGCAATCCTAATAGCTCTTATTAGGGGAGAACAATGGTGTAAGGATGAGAGTCGAATAATAAAAAGGAGGTAATGATGAACCGTTTACTGTTTGTTGCAATGTTAGCACTAGTAATACCAGCTGCTCTGTTTGCACAAAATGTGGGGCCCGTCTCGATTGATATTCCAGAAACTCTTCCTGCAGACACTACATTCAATCCCCAGGCGACCGTGGCAACCTTTGGCACAAATACCGAGACCTTGGTTATTACATGCGAAATCTTTCCGA
>SDBS01002040.1_pt1 | contig 20337 bp, 29 predicted proteins | sample 2277091 | NCBI WGS metagenome assembly SDBS01 (sample SAMN10404972, study PRJNA504765) | marine sediment metagenome | isolation source: marine sediment core GS10_PC15, 163 cmbsf | place: Arctic Ocean: Southern Knipovich Ridge | collected 2010 | reverse complement strand
GAATAGGAACCGTCGGCAATATTCGAGAAAATTCGCTACGGGAAATATGGAATAGCGAAAGTTTCTTGGATTTTAGAACTAAACAATTTGGTATAAAAAAGTGTGAAATTGCTTTGTGTAAAACTTGTCATACTAGCATGGACATTCCAGCACATAATATTTATGAGACATAGGAAAAAAAAATATGAAAATAATGTGTATTTACCCAGGAGCTACTCTACCCGGTTTCGCCTCTCTCAAGAATGGAGGCTCAAACGAGGCAGTCTATATCAATCACGGCCTAGCTATGATTTCAGCAGTGCTCAAAAGAGAAGGTCACGATGTTTATTGTAATGACCTGAGAGGTTTCCAAAATTGGGAAGATTTCGATAATCAGGTCAAGAATCAGCAATTCGATATGGCACTAATAACCTTTATGTCCTGTGATGAGCTTTATGCTATGAGATGTCTAGAAATAGTTAAAAAACATCACCCTACAAAGCCCACTGTCGCAGGTGGGATTCATCTATCAGTTACTAGACCAAAACAATTTCTTTATGCCGACTGTGTAGTATTAGGAGAAGGAGAAGAAGTCATAATAGACATAGCCCGGCATTATGAACAACACGGATATATTCCCCCTTTTTATGAGGCTAAACCAATAGCAAATTTAGATAGTTTGCCTTTTGTAGATAGAGAAAATTTTAATACTAGCTTTGAACAAGGAAGTCCTCTCCTTCCCCTACTACCTACACCATTCGTTACTATTATTTTTTCACGTGGATGCGATTATAGATGTAAGTTCTGTTTTCCGAGCAGACAACTGATAGCTGGCGGAACTAAAAGAATGAGGTCAGTAGATAATTGTATAGAAGAACTTTATCTACTTAAAGGCTCTAGTGGGATTGGAAGTCTAATGATTCACGATGACCTTTTTCCTGAAAATCCTGAATGGATTGGTAAGTTTTGCGAACAATTATTATCTACTTCAGGTCGGATTCCTTTTTGGAATCAGATGAGGTCTTCTTTTATTTGTAAATATCCAGATTTAATCAAAAAACTGGCTGAGGCAGGTTTTACGTGGTGTTCATTAGGACTGGAAAGTGGTTCAGAAACAATGCTTAAATTTCTAAAAAAAGGAGTAACAGTAGAACAAAATATTGAGGCTTGCGAGATACTGCATAGAAATCAGGTTAATATCTTTGGAAATTACATCTTAGGTTTGCCAACGGAAAAAAAAGAAGATGTAGAGGCTACTGGTCGTATGCTCCAGAAATGTAGGCCAGAACATCATTCGGCGAGCATTTATACTGCCTACCCTGGTTCGGAACTCTATAATTATTGTTGGGATAATAATTTATTTACCGGCGAGCATTATCGTATGACGAGGTATCCCTATGAAAGAAAAGTAAAGGGAATAGACTACGATTATATCTTCGCTAAAATAAACGAATTTGGTAGTTATAAATCAGAACTTAGAAAGTGGAACAAACCAACAGTCCAGTTAGCAAATGCGGGCACAGTTACCACTGAAAAAGTCCTATCAGCTAAGCCTAGCACAAATAGCACACTCACAAAGAACGACAAAGCCTCTAACCTTTTTCCATCCCATATCACCTTACCCATAAAGACAAAACCCCCAAAGGTATCAGTTATAATGACCAGCTACAATCGACCCAATCTACTGAAAGAAGCATTTCAATCAATTTTCAACCAAACATTAAAAGACTGGGAAATTATTATGGTTGATGCCTCTACAGACTCTAAAGTCTACTCTATATTAAAAAACTTTGCCAAAGATAAAAGGATTACTGTTCTAACAGACACTAAAGGGATAGGGAATGTAGGAAATATTAGTAGAGCTTGGAATATAGGACTTGATCATGCTCAAGGAGAATATGTTTGCTTCCTGGATGACGACAATCGAAAAAAACCTATTTTCTGTGAGGAAATGAGCAAATACTTGGATAAACACCCTCGATATGACGCTGTATGCTGCTTCTCCGATGTTATCGACCTCAAAGCCAAAAAACTAAAGCAATTGAGATTCCCTAAAGGTTTCAACAAAGATAATATTCTCAAAGCTAACTATATTGACTCCGGAGAAATAATGATTAGAAGAGAAGTTTTTGATAAAGTAGGGTATTTTGACGAAAGACTAACCACTAACGATGATTGGGATATGATAATCCGTATTCTCTACGAAAGCCAGGGAATTGGAATGATAGAAAAACCCCTTGTAGATTATCGCCAACATCCTGAACGGAGAATGAACAGAACCAATAAATATAATGCGAAAACACTTAGCTTAGTGAAGTCCAAGAGACATCCTAACCATATATCAGTAACCCTATCAACTCCTCCTCCGGAAAGATTAACGATAAGTCAGAGGCAAGTATGTGATGGCATTCGGGGAGCGTTGCATTGGGCTGAAGGTGTTAAAGCTATATATTCTACCGATATAGATAAATTGCAACCTGAAAATCTTAAATGGTCAGATTTACTTATCGTTCCCGCTCCATTCGAGATTAAACTAGAGGAAATGCAAATACTAACGGATTCCAAGACTCCTATAGTTACTATCCACATGGAAGATCCCCAAGGGGTAATTACCAATAAAGAACGAGACAGATTTGCCACCTGGGTTGTAACCAATGATGTTAGCACTATACCTTATTACCAGAAAGTGATTAAAGACCCGAATAAAGTTATTTTTTGTCCCAGTCTATCCATAAATGAATCTATATTATCGATGAAACCTAAAAAATATGATATGCACAATAATATCACCATCTGCGGGCATGCCTATCCTAGCAGAATAAACTTTGTCCGTAAGCTCCTAGAGCTACTACCCAAAAAAGTCAACCTACATGCAATAGGAAACGGATGGGAAAAACTAAAAGATTTCGGTCCACAATTTACTTACATACCTACGCAAGATGAACTCTCTACCATGAGTTATCATCGCCATACGGATATAATAGTCTGTCTACATCGCACTGAAGATGACATTGGCGGTTTCCCTCTAATGAAGCCTGAAAGCGTTCACCGGGGCTACATTGAAGCCTATTCGGGTGCTCTGACAATGATTGACAATAACAGACAACAGCACTCATTTGGAGAAAATGAAGTAATATTTTTTTCTGACCCAGAAGACTTGAGAGAAAAGATAAACTACTATCTAGCCCATCCTAAAGAGGCTCAGGCTATGGCAAGGAAAGCACGCAGGAGAGCAACGAGAGATTTCACTTTCCGAGCAAGAATGACTAAAATCATCAACTGCATACGGTCTGAGCGCTACAATACGATAATCCCGTAGGAGATAATTATGAATGCCTTAATACTTGACGGTGCAACCGGCAAGAGGATGAAGCCAATCACCAACTGGATTCCCAAGGATTTAATGAAGATTGATGGGATATCCCTACTTCAGCGACACCTTGATCCCTTACAGAAAATGAATGAGGTCAAAACCATCCTAGTCACTATCCATCAGCACGAAGAGAAGGTGCTTAAAGCTATTAAGTTGATAGACAAACGGAACAAACCAATAATCAGCTACATAGAGACAAAATTACAAGGGACAGCCAAAGCTACTCTGGATGTCTGGAAATTATTGGGAAAGAATGAACCTCTGTTAGTGATCTACGGGGATGTCTTCTTTGACAATCCGTTGCGACTATTCAAATCAATGGCCACTCAAAAACCCTCTGAGGCTTCACTTTTAGGTTATGGTCCTCTGAAGAAATACCATTCAGGGATAATGCAAATCAGCCCTCTTTTCGGCGGATCTGGTTATGTGGTGGAAAAATTCATTGAAGGTCTGCCAAATCCTAACTTGAAATTAGACCTCGGCAGAGCTGTATCCCATGCAGGACTCTTGATTCTTGACCCATCAGCCTATAAACTATTAGAAATAGCCTACAATAAGAATAAACCCAACAAATTCCATCTTGGTGAACATTTTTTTCCTACAGCAATAGAAAAAATAAGATTCTATGTACACAATATCGGCTCCCACCAAGACTTAGGAACTATAGACCAGTATTGCGACCTTCAAGAGAGAATATACAATAAAAAACTCAAGCACACAGATTCCAGCAAAAACTTAAAGGAAGCGTTCAAAACCCTCCTGGAGGTCAAAGGTACTATTTATCTAATCGGCAATGGTGGCTCATTAGCGATAGCTCAACATGCTGCTCTCGACTTTGTGAAAGCAGCAACTAGAAGAGCAATTTGCCTCTCTGACCCGGCAGTGATTACCGCTTATGCTAATGACTTAACCTTTGAGGGAATGTATAAAAATTATCTGAAGAATTTCATCACTAAACAAGATGTCCTCATTGCCTTTTCAGCATCAGGTGAAAGCAATAATATCCTTGAAGCTGTTGAGCACTGTAATAAAACAGGAGTAACCACAATTGGGATTACTTCCGAAAATTCTACCCTAGCGGATATATCTAAAATAACCATTGCGTTTGATGAGAAGGATCCGAAGGTGCTGGAGGATTTTTTTTCCGTCTCAATGCACTTACTAACGAGGCTCTTGGAGGATGTGAAACAAGACGAAAAAATAAAGAAAGAGGGTAAATTATGAATCCACACTACAGTATCATAATTCCAGCCTATAACCATCTTGACCTTACTGTTCAATGCCTCAACAGTATTGTAAGAAATTCTAATATGAAATCCCTGGAAATTATCCTGATCAATGATGGCTCTACTGACGGAACTAAGGAATGGTCAAAATCCCTCGAGAGAAAATTTAATCTCTCTGTTATTGACCACCAACAAAGAATCGGCTTCACTAAAAGTTGCCTCGAGGGAATGAAACTAGCCGGAGGCGATTATATTATTCTCCTTAACAACGATACCTTAGTTACCCCGAACTGGCTTCTACACTTGGAAAACTCACTCTTTGAGGCCAGAAGAAGATATAAAAACCCTAATTTTCACCTTGTGGGTCCTATGTCAAATAATGTGCCTGGATTACAACAGGTAAAAATAGATATACCTACCGATAAGACAGATGACTTCGGAAAAAATTACTACAATCTCAACAAAAACAAAATTAAACCGGTTCTTTTTTTAAGTGGATTCTGCCTGATGTTCTCAAGAAAACTTTACAGTAGGGTAGGGGGCTTTGATGAAAGATTCTCACCCGGGGGATATTAGGACAGAGATTTTTGCCTACGAGCAAGACTTGAAGGATTCCTGGCCTGTATCTCCCAGGATACCTTCATTTACCATCACATCCACAAAACAAGAGACGAATCCCCACAACTTTACCGAGGACATGACAATAATAAGCAACAAAGTGAAAAGTGGCAGGATAATAAAGCCAAAAAATTGGTAGCTATGTATTATGTTGAAGATACCAAATATCTAAGAAAAAGCCTCGAGTCGATAAATGAAGCAGTAGATGAAATTGTGATATTAGATTCCTCGCACCAGGCAAGACCAATAACTGATAATTTCCCCAAAGTAGTAATTTGCCAGGATGCCAAATTAGCTGAAAAACAACCCATGCCTAAACTTCTCAATTTAGTCAAATCAAGAAAACCTGACTGGTTGCTTATGATTGGTAAAGACGAAAAAATAGTAGAAAATTTCAGTAGAGAATATGCTGAAAAGTTAATGAACCCTATCATACCGGATATAATGGCCTGCGAATGTTCTAAATTCCTTACTTGGAATGATTGTTTTATTCCTCAAAGAATACCCAGAATTTTAATGCAAAGAGTTTTCCCAAATCTGGGAGAAGAATTCTTAATACCAGAAGACGCTATAAGACCCTGTTCAATAAGAATAAAATGGCCAACAGATACAATACCTAATGCAAAGATGTCTCCTTGGAAAGAAAAAAATACTATATCTTTAGTCACCATAATGAAAAATGAGGCTAAAAACCTCGACTCGTTCTTGGAACATACATACCTAGCCTTTGATGAGATAATTCTTCTTGATACCGGAAGCACAGATAACTCAAAAGAAATCGCCGAAAAGTGGGGAGCTAGAGTCTATGACTTTAAGTGGAAAAACCACTATGGAGTCGCTAGGAATGTGGCTATGAACTTTGCCAATACTGAGTTCATTCTACAACTTGATATTGACGAAAAAATAGAGGACATAACCAAAGTCTATGAAATGATAAACTCAGGTAAGGATGCCTTTTTATTCACCATAGCTGACCTACATCCCGGAGGAGGAGTAGCCTTCCCTGAATCTATTAGACTTTTCAGAAACCTAAAAGGAGTCAGTTATTCAGGAATAGTCCACGAAACAGTAGCAGAAAGTCTTTTCAGAATAAAAGGGATCCAGGTTGACAGGGCTACTACTAAAATAATCCATTACGGAAGGCTCAAACCTGATGCTGAGGCAAAGAAGAAATATTATCGGGAACTGGCTATGGAACAGATGAAAAAAGATGAAAACGACCCTTTGCCTTACTTTCACCTTGCACTCTTGGAAAGGGATAATAAGCATATAGAAGAAGCTCTGGACTATATGCAAAAAGCAGCTTCAAGAGGCTGGAATAAGCCAAATATCAGGTTAGAGTTCGCCAATACTCATCTTCTGGCAGCTAAGGTGCTATATGAGACTTTGAAGGATATTGACCCGGGGCATCCCTACTACAATGAAATAATGAAGAAAATAGAGATTTTGGGGAACCTCATTAAAAACTGAGAGGCAGAAAATGGCTAAAAGAACACCGAAATATATTGATGATATTCCTATGAATCCAGTCTATTGCGGAAATTGTGGCCGGTATCTTGGTAATGAGGCTATAAAAGAGGGGAGAGTTGATATTTATTGCCGATGTAAATTCTATACTATCCGGGCACGAAGTAAAGATTTTGAAAGGGCAGTATTGAAAGCGTATCCCCAACTAAAGAGAAAGTAACCCTTGACATTTTAAATTTTTCTGCTAATAATATAATTGCAAGGGTCAAAAGGCTATAAGCCCGGGACAAAAGGGCGCAAGGCTCAATCTTTCTTAGGTTGGGTCTTTTTTTATTAACGAGGAGGTGAAAACAATGATAGTAAAATCATTAAGTGCTATTGCTTACCTCAAGTCTCGACCTAAGAGGTACAAGGCTAAGGATGCTGCCTATGCCGTTGGAGGCAACGGAGGGGCAGTAATCGCTTTGCGCCCTGGACCATATCCTTTAACTGCACAGCAAAGGAAGGTAAGGGATATAGCCAGTAAATGTGGAATTAAGCCCGGGATCTCTAAGTCTGCTCTCCAAAAGCTTATGGTCGATTGTGTCGGACCAGGAATGAGAAAGTAGAGGTAACTAGAGGGGGAGCCTAAAAACTCCCCCTTTTTTAATAACAATGGCTAAGACATCGGCTGGACATAGAGGTTATACCCTCAAGAGAAGGCAAAAAGAATACAAAAGAACAGGACAACAAAGTCTTTTTGCTAAAGTAGCTGAGATGTGCGGAATAAAAAAAGGTATTTCCAAAGAAGAGCTTCAAGAAAAGATGAAAAACTGTGTTCCGAAGGCATATAAGAGTTTGAGAAATGAGTGAAAAAATCAGAATCTTTACCTCCGAGTTTTGTCCTCCCTGTCAGGAGCTAAAAAATAAGCTCACACCTGAAGAACTCAAAAAGATAGAATTTGTGGACATCCATACTGATGAGGGCTTTAAAGAGGCAATGGATAAAAAGATTATAGGAGTTCCCTTTGCTGAGAAAGACGGGAAGAGATGTCGGATTTTATACGATGGGAACGAGGTAAAATTTGAGTGTGGGGAAAAAAATGGCTAAACCTTTCTATAGTAGCTCAGGAGCAGGATATGAAGCCTGGCTTGAAGATGGCAATGTAGGGACATTTGAGGAATTTCGAGAACAGGTAAAAATAGGAAGCAAGCAATATTTGAGAGATAAAATTGTTCTTCTTTTGAACGGAATGAGTGTCGAGAGACTGCAAGAGGTCTTAGAACTAATTACAGAAAGATTTTAGCCCCCCAATTTCTTCATAAGTTCCTTCTTAAAGATTTTCCCCTTTTCAAAATCGGAAAGAAGAAGATGCCAACCATTTCTGGAAAAACTCTGGAACTTGTCATCAGGTGAGATTAGCTCTTTTTCCTCTTTTGGCACACCATACATATCAAGAACCATATCCTCTAGGTTACGGATAATTACAGATAAAAAGTCCGTCTTTCCAAATACAGCCTCAAGTTCTTTTTCTTTCTTTGACAATTTTAAGAGTAAGTCTAGTAAATCCATCCTAACTTCCTTTCTGCTTTTTCAGCCATCTCCTGATAAAAAATTCAGCAGTATTTAGCCACATAGCCGCATCGCCTGCACCTCTTTGCACTTCCATATCTTTCATAATATAACAGATGCAATCAAGGAAATCTTGCACCTGTTTAGGGGAGACAGCATCTTTTTGAACCATCTGACCACATACTTCTCCCAAAGCCTCAAGAGCGGTTTTAGTTATTTTATTTAAGCTCATATAGGTTTTCTCCTTTACAGAGTTGTCCAATTTTTATCTTCTATACATCCTTCAATACCCCGTTCATTAAGAGTAACCAAAAATATCCTCAACTTACCCTCTGAATCCTCTATGCCTAATCTGGTGGTAACTCCATTAAGATTCCTAAACTTGAATACGGGCATTTTGCACCACCAACCTTCAGGGTCTTTTCTTATTTCCCAAGGCATCTTACTTCACCTCCTTCTATAAATCTTTTGTTTGCCTTATTTCTAAAATCACACAATCTTGACCTGAGTTCTCAAGGACATAGACCCTTTCAACGCCAACCACATTAGCATTGTCTTTAATGGCTATTTTCTTAATTCCCTCAAGGAGAGTAGCCAGAATGTCAGTCAACTCTCCTGGCTTCTGTCTGGTATAATAGATATTTGCCGAAATTACTAAACTTCCATCCAGCCTTTTCAAGTGCTTTGCTCTCATCTGTTCCCCCAGATAAAGACGAAGTTGGTGCTTAAAAACTGGGTTTGCCAGAGATTTAGGGGGAAGAAAGAAAGGTACTGTTAATTTGATTGAGTTCATTTCATACAAGCCTGTGCGTGGCCATGTGATTTTATGCTAAAATGTTCTGTATCTGTCTTAATAAAATTTGCTCCATTTTTTACATGAGCCATTACTACCCAATTAAGACAATTAAATATCAACCGTCTCTCTTGAATAGTAAATTGTTCCCAGGGCTTATGCCATTCTTGGCCATAAGGCACTGCTAAAATACGATATTTATATTCTCTCCCATGTAAATCTTTACATACAACTACTTGATTGATTACATCGCAGAAATACCATTCTGTCAATTTATCAATTGGCACTTTACAAAAAGGACATTTACTCATTTCTTTTCCTAAATAGTTTTCTCAAGGGGGGGCTTTACCCCCCCTTTTTTTTCCTTCCGGTTTTTCCTTAGCCTTTCAGCGTCTTCCTCACCGCCTCGAGAAAATCTGCAAATTCCTCGTCGGTGAAGTGGTTATCATCTCTCATTATCTCCAGTTGCTCAAACACCGGCTGGTACTTCTCAACATCCCACTCGAAGTTAATGAGCCTGGATTTACACAAGCCCTCAACTACGAAACATGCTGCTTTTACTCCCCTCGGCTGCTTTTCACCCAACATACCCACTAGATCACCGAGCTCTTCATCGGTGAACTTTCCATCATCCGTGAAACTATCTAACTTATCAAACGCCAGCTGATACTTCGAGATATCCCACTTAAAATCCACATACGGCGTTCTCAAAGCTGCCTCAGCCAAATACAACCCGCCTTCCAATGGTTTATTCCACACTTTTCTTACCTCCCTATTCTTTAATATTTATTTAATACCCCACCAACATAAAACCCACTTCCACCAAATCATACTGATTCAGCCCTCTTTCTCCTTTTATTTTCCCCGTATATCACCAAACATACAGCAAGCACATCCTTAATATTGACCTGGTTATCAGCCTTCAGTCGAGCATCCACAACTTTCATTATGGTTGGCACATTAGCAATTCCATCAAAGTCCAATGTTATTGCTACACTATCCGGGTCTGTCTGCTCCTTATCTATCACGAATACTTTAATTTCTTTAGCCATCCCTCTCACCTCGCTTTCGTTTTATTATGCTTTTCTTCTTTCCAAACTTGCCACAGACAGAATATAGCTACCGCTATAAAAACTGCCGTTGCAATATAGACCACCATCCTCCTTTTGCCTCCTTTCAAATAAACAAACGAGCTATTGCTCCTACAGCAAGACAGACCAAAGGCATTAAAAAGGCTTGCTGTATTCTGCTCATAGTTGCTTTTTCCTCTTCCTCTTCTTTCTTCAGGGCACCATGGCTAAATAATGCAACAATAGACACTATTCCAACCGCCTCAGCGAAACCAAGATTAGGCAAATTGAATATAGGCACGAAAAACCACCGCCAAAGAATCCCGAATACAACCGCATGCCAAAGTAAACTTCCAATTGCTGCAATTAGAACGATATATCCCATCTATCTCACCTCCTCAATTCTTCTCCGAAAATTTTAACATAAACCCAATTGGGTACTTGGCTGATAATGTTAAATTCTTTTCCATAGTTATAATCAAAGAAAAGCTGACTCTGATGTTTGGGGGTGGGAAGGCTAAGATGGATAAAGCGGGGTTGCCAGTCCTCAGTAAAATAAAGAATCACTTCACCCACTAAGAAAAGACACTCTCTTGCGAAAAACCGGTAAAGGAAAAAGAGCTTTTCCCTATCTTCTGTTTGAATGTCGGCAGCACAGGAGAAACCCCTGAATAGATGGTCACTTTTGATTGCTCCTTTCACCTTGTAATTTAGTGGTAGGGTCCTTTTGCCACTTCTGAGGAAAATTTCCTGCCTGATTATATTGCGCCCGGGTTGAAGTATGCTAGAAGACATATAAAAAATCTTCACAATATCCGTTTGAGTAAACCGTATAGCCTTTGCCAACTCAGGATATTGGCTAGACACTGCAAACTCAGGGAGTTTGAAGTCTTTGGTTAGTTGTATAATCATTTTTTTCTCCCTTGCTCTATCGCCTGTTTAATTCCCCGAATATAGTGTTTCCTTGAATGCAAAAAGGGTCACAAAACCAGTAAAGCCGATATACTCAAGTACCTTTTATTTCTACCATTGGTTCTTTTGCTTCACGGTTTCTTTCAGTTTTGAATAAATGAAACATGTATTTTCTCATCTTTCCCAAAATTTCTATAGTTGTAACCTTAGTGATGTCTCTGAATATATCATTTTTAGTTACTTCTTCTATTATGGGAATGATGTTTTTTTCTGCCCGTTTCAAAATTCTCCTAACATCTTTTTTCCTCTTGAATTTGCCAGATACTATTTGTTCCTTATTATAAAGGGTATCAGCTAATTTATACAGACAGTCGGCTGTTCTCACTAAGTCATGGCGAATTTCTTGATTTTTCCCTTTTTTGATGTCAAACATTTTAATCACCTCCTTCCTCGTTTTGGTCCCTTTCTTGGTTTTGCCTGGAATTTGTGACCCTTCTCGCACTCACAGATTCTTTCCACCCTTATATTTCTACCCTCCTGGTAGATAAACTTCATTCGTTCTAATTCTACAAAAGAGCCATACACGGAGCATTTCATTTTCTTTCGGCTTTCATTGTTTGCTCATAAGGACTCCAACCAAATCTTTTTTTCTGGTATTCTATGATCTCCTTATTTGTTTTGGGTCTTTTGATTTCTTTCATCCACTCCTCTGTTACTATTTCCCAAGGTGTTCCTGTTTTGCTTTTTTGTATTCTATATCCAATAGCTTCCAGTGGTATTCCCCTAGAGACAGCTAATTCGATTAAATTGCTCATATTGATTATGGCTCCGGCTTTATAAACCTTAATGTGTTCTGGGAAAGTCTTTTTATAGAGTTTAGTAAGTTTTTCAACTTCTTGTTTTAGCTTTTTAGAATTTTGAGGGGGCTGAAATGCTGATTTTGCATGGGTTGTTTCTTTAAGAGTTTCTTTAAGAGTTTCTTTAGAGCCTCTGTGTTTCTTTATAAATAAGTCTTTCGGGATTTTTTTGTTATCAATTTCTCTAATTCCGTTATCATTTTTGCTGAAAACGTTATCATTTTTGATAACAAAGTAGGTGTTATCATTTTTGATAACGATTCTCTTGATTGGCTCTAGCCATCTATCATAGTCCTTTTGGAAGCCCCACTCATTGTTGTTATCATTTTTGATAACGATTTGCCTCAATTCTAACCCTCTAAGAGTTCTGGAAATATTATGTTTATTGAGTCCTGTTAATTTAGTCCAATCCTTTGAAGATATGACAGCGGTTTTCTTCTTTAAAGGTTTGCCTTTTTTATCTCTTTTCATTTTGCCATCATTAGTTTTTTCCACCCACCCCCAAGTTTTTCTTAGTAATGCCCATAAAACTCTGCTCTCATAGCCCGATAGTTGTGTGTGAGCTAGTGCTTCCACTATCTCGTTAGCCAAATCTACATGTCCATCTTCTCTCTGCGGATTCGCCATTATTTCTTCTTTCTCAAACTAAGCTCAATCGCCTGACGATGGGCCCGGGAATTGACAAAATCCCTCCAAAACTGTCTACGTTTATAGCGGGGATAGTGAGCTTTTACCATATTCACATCAAGATTTGTCAGGATACTCAGCGATAATTTAACCTTCCAGCTATAATATAGCCTAGATGGTGCTCCGAATACTTTACTTAGGGGTTCTTTGAACATTTCTTTTATACTCCTTCCAAGCTCTCACTGCTGCCTTTGATTCTTGATTCTTTTCTCCAGTTTCCTCGCCTCTTCCAATTTCTTACTTCCTTATCAAAATTCTTCCAAGCATCCTTTATAGTCTTATATCTTCGATAACATCGTAAATAAATCATTCTCCTAAAAGCTCGTAACTGAGGAGTAGGCTTGTAGAGCATAGGAAAAGGGTCAAATCCCATAGAATTGATAATCTCGCAACGATAAATATTCTCCTCCATTGTGCTATCAAAGCCCATAAGGACATAAATCATTGCCTCAATCTTATGTTTCTGCAATAACTTCATGCCCTCTATTATCTTCTTCTCGTCCCTCATCTGATCCCAGGCAAATTTCGGCTGGTTTTTCCACTTGAGCCTCTTGACCCACCAAGCCTTGTGGTCATTGAGAAGTCTTAAATCCATACCGTGTTCGATAATCTTCAGTTTTGCTCCATATATTTCCTCAAAAGTTTCATCCCAAAGAGGATCAAAAAAGGTATTATTATTAAGAAGTTCAATAGTATCAAATCGATCCTCGTGAAACTCCCAGATTGAGTGATGCTTTCCTTTTTTAGGAAGGAGTGGTACTTTACAGAAAGGACATTTTCGGTAGCAATCCCGGAAGGTATAGCCAAGTGAATGGTCAAGGTTGAAAAGAGAATAGTCGGGCTTCATCTTTTCGATTTCTTCACCTAGTTGAATTTTAGGGTCAACTCCTATACCCCCTTTTTCTTGGGCCCCAAATCTTATACCATTCTCGAAAATATAAGAGCCATAACGATAGTCCGACGGCCAAAGTGGCATATTTAGCTTAACCTCATCACCCCTATTTTTGTGGTAGGTTGAAATTTTCATCAGGGCGAGATTGTGTTTTGGAGCGTCTGTTAATAAACTAATTTTCATTTGGCTAAATCCCATAAACTTTTTTCTGCTTCTATCCTTGCTTTAGCTATCTTTACATTCTCTTTTTCCGTCTCAAAAACTATATAACGTCTCCCTAAAGATTTCGCCACAATTGCCATCCAACCCGAACCACCAAAGGGGTCTAATATAATATCGCCCTCTCGGGAACCAATAGTCGCTAAATAAAAGCCAAGTTTCAGGGGCTTTACGGTAGGATGGATGTTGGCTCTTGCTCGCAAGGATACCCTCTTGCCACTCTCTTTATAGATTCGTTTCTCTTCCTTACCGAGCCACTCCCACCTTTGCCTACCAACCTGATGGTAGCCAAAACTGGAATTATCCTTTTCCCAGTAAAGATTCTCACATCCTCTGTTCTTCTCCGACTTGCTCGCCTTCGGGACTATCAGGAAAGGGAATGTCTGCCTGACTCCTTCAGGGAGTTCCTTGAGCCTCTTTTCCCACCAGGTGTCTAGGGAGAAGTAGCGGGAGAAGGAGCCGGAGTCGGGTATCGGTTCACATCTATTACCACCAATACCACTCCCATTATAAAATGCCTCAGTTCCCCTTATTTTATTCCCACCACTTCCTGTAGTTATCTTCCCATCATTCAGCACATCATCACTTACTAATAGATTGGCGGGGAAGCGACCTTGAAGATTGCCACTTGATAAACTTTGACCTTTACCTCCAAAGAACTTTCCTTTTTCAGCATTTGCCTGTCCTTCTTGAATATCTCCTTGATGTTTTTTATCATAATCACTCCCATACGGTATCCTCCCCTCATCCAACCAACTCACGCCCTTCCCATTCTTGAGTGCCTGGTCAACGTAAGTCTTTTCTGAAAGGGGTTTCATTGCTACTAGGATAACTTCCACGGCGGGCTTGGGCTGAAAGCCTGCATAAGAGCCGTTGAGGGCTTGGGGGGAAGTAGCAACAGTTTTATCTACCTCGATGACCTTAGATGAGCGGCCAGCATGCATTGAGCCACTTTGAATCCCAACATCCACTTTCTCTTTGCCAATAATCTTTCTTTTAATTCCCAATCTCTTATCCACGGCCTTCCCGATATTCTGTGCTTTCGGGAATCCCGAGGCGTATGCCCAAAAGATTGAGCTGAATGAAACATTGAACCCTGCATCATGCAAACTTATTATCTGCCTTGCCACACAGTCCTGTCTCGGTATGCACATCACGAAAGCAAAAGCTCCTGGCTTGAGAACTCTTAGGCACTCCCTCCAAATTGGTGTGAAAAACTCACCTATAAAAGTTGAGCTTTGTCGAGGTAATTTCTTGAATCCCTTCTCTTTCTCATAAGCCCCCTGGGGACTCACTATTTCATTGAACTTATCCCATTCCTTGCCCATAAAACCTATTCCGTATGGACCATCGGTGGCCATCAAGTCAATACTTTCATCTGGTAGCCTCTTCGGTATCCCCCGTAAAGAATCCTCAGTATAGATTGTGTTAGTCTGCATTCCTTATTTCCCTCATACAAATTGCTCCTTGAGGTCCCGGTTGAACATAGTATTTTCTTTCTCCAAGCTCTTTCGGATAAGCGGAATATAACTTTTGACTATCTCATAGCCGATAAACTGACGGCCTAGTCTTTTGGACACAGCAAGAGTCGTGCCTGAGCCGGCGAAAAGGTCTAGGGTGATACCTGGTCGCCAGCCTACGTTGCAACCGCAGTCAGTCCAGCCGATGGTTTTAGTATCTGGTGTTTTCCATCCAGTTGAATCAACCTTGGTAGGTTCATTGTTTGGCTGATATGTATTTTCTCTTTTTGTGTAGTTACTTTTTACTTTACTTATCCTCACCCTAGCCTTGCCACACTTATTGCATATCCATTCAGGACAAGATGAGAGGATGGGCTTGATAATTAACTTCTCGGGAAAGGTGGCGAAATGGGCTTCTGGGTATGGTTGAGTAGGGATTGTCCAGACATCCCCAGGATTTTTTCCACTAAGGTCTGGTCTTCGTTCTCTGCCACTTCTTTCTTGTACCGCAAATTGATTGCCTTTCGATTTATCAGTTGGTTTTGTCTTATCTCCACCCCATCTATCTAATGGTTTTGTATATGGCTCCCGAATGGCATCAAGGTCAAACCAGTAATCGAGGCTATGCCAAAAGGAACGCTTTATTTTGCGTATGCCTTTGCAGCGAGGACATATCTTAAAAGCCTTTGTATTTTTATCTATTATCCCGGCACCAATATCAATCGCTGAAACCCTTTCCTTTAGTGCTTTACCAATTATCTCGCCTTTGCCCTCACACTTCGGACATTCTATCCATTCCCAATCGATATTCTCTTGTAGTGGGCTAGATTTCCTATTCGCCATTAAGCCAGTCTTTTCGTTCCAGTAGTATTGCGTTTTAGTATTTTTGACTAGGAAAAATACCGGTTCATATTTATTTGTGAGTCTATCCTTGGTTGAAGATGGCATGCTATTAGGTTTGTTCCAAATTGCAGTATTGCGCAATATCCATCCCTGTTCGTCAATCAGACGAATGATGAGACGGAAGTTTTGGAGGGCTAGACATTTAGTTGGTATTTCTTTTGACATTCTATTCGGTGCACCTCTCCCTCGAGGGAAAATAGCCTTTCTATCATTCCAACTTTTCCAAGATTTAGGACCACCCCCCGGGTTATTACATGAACCCTTACCTGTGAAGTAACAATCTGCATGATTCCACCACATAACCCCAGTAGGTTTCAGGACTCGCTTGCACTCTGCGGTTATTAGCAGAAGATGTTCAATATACATTTCTAGGGTAGGTTCGAGGCCGAGTTGACCATACCAGGCACCACAGAGTTGGCAAAAATTATCCTTAGTTTTTTTATTGGTGAAAGAATGACCAGGAACTTTTTTAGATTTGGTTGAACCCCTATGAAGCCATCTCTCTTGAGCGATCCACTCATGTTCGCAGTCTGGATTCCCTCCCCATATCTGATTAGCTCCCTTGCCGTAGTCTCGTAAGCCCCAGTATGGACAAGAGGTGACAATAGTATCAATAGAGTTATCTTCTATTTCTTCCATTGTTAAACAGGATTTATTATAAATTACATTACTTTGCATAAGAACTTCTCTCCTATGGCCGTTATTACATTGGTAGTAACTGCATTTCCCAAACATTTATATCTCTGCGTATCACTTACTCCCTCAGTCCAATTATCTGGAAATCCCTGAAGGCGTTCACATTCAGTTGGAGTAAGTTTGCGGATCTGGTTCTTATGAATAAGTATTTCGTTTTGCTCACTTGATGATTCGGCTCTAAGGTTTGGATATTGCTTAATCAATCCTTTGTTGAATCCATGTGGTCTATTTATTATCATTGTTCTTTGCCCATAAGTAGCCCTTCCTTTGTCATAATTTGAATCAAGGCAACTAGCTACACCTTTCTCTCCTATTTGGTAAAGACCAGTCTTGGCTCCCAAACCGCCTGCATTTCCAGCTAGTGTTTGTGCAATCCCCTTGGTGCTATAGATTCGTTGCCCCTGGCTGAACTCACGGCTGTAATTCTTCCCTTCTTTGAGCCATTTCTGTCTTGCCGATACTACTCCTGCTGAATAGGCAAGATTGCCCTGACTGCTTTGGGTGAGAGGAAATACTTGGAATCCACCTTTTTCTCTAAGATGTCCGATAATGAACACTCGCTCCCTATTTTGGGGAACACCGAAATTTTTTGAGTTGAGCACCTACCACTGGACATCATACCCAAGGTCATCCAGTGAAAGGATGATTGTGGCGAAAGTCCATCCGTTTTGGTGCGATAGCAGTCCCTTAACATTCTCAAGTAGTAGGTAGCTTGGTCTTTTATCTCGTAGGATTCGGCAGATTTCCCAGAAAAGAGTTCCCCTTGTGTCGCCGAAGCCTTCCCTCTTTCCTGCGATTGAGAAGCTCTGACAGGGCCAACCGGCACAGAGTAAGTCATGATCGGGAATCTCATCTGTCGGGATGGTTCTGATGTCTCGTCCATCACACTCTCCGTAGTGTCTTTTGTAGATTTGTCTGGCATATTTATTCCATTCGTTGGACCAAACACAACCATAGGTGGTTCTTTGAACATATTTGCATCCAAGGTTGGTGCTTCCATTTTTGGATTCTCTGGCTTTTTGTCTCTTCTTCTTTGTCTCGGATTGATTACACCTTTCAAGTCCATATCTGATTCCTCCTATACCTGCGAATGGGTCAATGAAGCGTATCATCTTTATAGACATCATCTGTCCTACGGAAAGTCCTGTATCATTCCATCTCCCAATTCCCACTCCTGAAATTCCTTTATGGCAGGAGCCATTTTGCACAGGTTGTCCTTCATAAAGAGAGCTACACTATCCATAGCCCCATACCAAACACAGTCAATAATCTCGTTTAGCCACTCAAGCTCGGGTAATTTTATCGGTTGAGTCTGTGCCCCCACTATCACCCAACGCACTATATCGAAGGATTCTATATAATCGAGAACCTCAGAGGCTATCGGCCCCAGAAGTGGCTCGAAACTGACAAAATGTAGAGTCGCTCTAACCCTCACTAATTGCTCAAGAAGGAAAAGTTGGTCCTCATCACTTTGCTCACCGGTTATCGTTACCCCTAACCAGACATTATCGGGCATCTCGGGCCAGGGTATATTCTCAGGATGCTTGGTGAGGATATAGAAACGATGCTGAGGAGATTGTTCAATTAACTCATAAATCAGGTATCTCCAATATGGTGGAATCCAGTCGCCGAAAAGCTCATGCGTGGAGCAAAGGAATATCCCGGTTGGTTTTTTGCGTTTAAGAGGTTTGTGAAACTCCTCATGGTCAAAGCGGATTGTGGGGTCCCACTTGTGAAGCCGGTAGCTCTGTTTCGCAAAACAATAAGAACAGCCTCCCTTACAGACACCCTTAATTGGATTTGAAGAGAAGCCCTGGGTTCCATCAGGATTCTTTACCCATTCTATGCGTGTTCTATTCATCAGGAAACTCCCATCTATTATTTTTGAATCTAATTTTTTCAATCCAAATTAAAAGTTCTTCTTTGAAGTTTTGTGATTCTTTTCTTTTATAGAGAAGATTCATTAGGCTACATATTGTTTTGGCAAGTTCTTTCGCAGTATTTCTGTACTTATTCATCTACTTCTCGTGCTATAAAAATTTATTCGCCATTCTTTGGCCATCTTCTATGTTTCGCCCAGAATTGCATTTGATAATATAAGCTATCCTTATTATGCGGTTCATCGGGTCCGTGTTTCCCGGCACATTCTTGACATACATCTGGTTTATGGTAGAAGGGCCAGTCCGTTTAATTGTTCTTTACTTTTCATTACTCTTTTTCCTTGCCCCGCTCTCTTCAAGAACGAGAAGTTTTAAGACTTGCATTGTCCATAAGTTGGCTAGTACGTTCTTTGATATAGCTCCTTGCTTCTTCTTCGGTTGGCTTGTGGTCAGAATCAACTAAAATGAATGATTCAATATCTATTAACCAATATGACATAACTACTCCTTTCTTTAGCCCGCTCTGGTAGGACTTTTACCTACTACTGCTATTACTTCCTTCATCGGTTAGGTTTCCGATTGCCTTTTATTATTTAGTGTGTCAGAAGTGGGGAGTCGCAGTTTCCCATGTGAGTTGATTCCGGGCAACAGTACTATTGCCACAGAGCGGGCAAATCCTAATCCTCTTTTTCTAATTCATCGCAAGAAAAGTTGAGCCTCAACTGACATTCCAGTGACCTCAACCTTTGTCCTGCCTGTTTGTCTGTTTTTACTTCCATTTGATTGGTCAATTTAAACCTGTCTTTCATACGCTTCTCGCACTTGTTCAGGGGCAAAGTCACTATATATTTGTGTAGTAGCCAACCTTTTATGCCCCACCTGTTTTTGAACCGCAGTTATCGGGACTCTTTTCATCAAGGCATGAACGATATGAGTATGTCTTAGAGTATGAGGGGTAACTTTCACCCCCGATATTTTTGAATATTGCTTAATAAGTTGCTGGACTCGGCGGGGTGTTAGGTCAAACAATCTACCGCTTTTCTTCTTGGTGAGCTTGATATAGGCTTTTATTTCACTTAGGGTTTCTGGGGAGATCCAAACTGTTCTCCCAACTCTGGTCTTTGTGTTTTCTGCCGGTATACTCAAAAATCTTTCCTGGAAGTCTATGTCCTGAATTTTTGATTTGGTAAACTCTCCAACCCTCATCCCTGTTGAATACAAAACTAAAACCATCAGTTTATCCCGATAATTGTCAATACAAGCTCGGAAGGTGTCCCATTCTTCCTTATTTAGGTACTTTATCGTGTTCGGAAAATTTCGCTTTTGTTGTTTCGGCATAAAACCACTCTTTAGGACAACCTATTTATCGTGTTCTTACTTCTCATCACCACAAAATATTTCGCTTCTGCTACGAGAAAGCGAAACGTCTTTTTCTACTTTTTCCTCTCCGGTTATACCGGGCTGAGGTAAATTAACTAAAATTGGTTTTAACTGTTCTAGTTCCTTTAATAGAGTTGGGTCTAGTAGTCCACCCATTACTCCTAAGCCAACAAAAAGTTGTCCAATCGTCATTTTTCCAAGAGCACTTTGTGGCAAAAACTCACCTATTAGATAATCAAAAATCTGTTCTCGCCTTCCCTCCACTGATAGGCCTATTCCATCTTTAAAGACTGTAATTTTGTAAGTACCACCAAAGGTCTTGAAGGCATTCTTTAACACTTTTACTGTATCATTTTTGACTTCTTGAGGAATC
>SDBS01002039.1_pt1 | contig 20341 bp, 19 predicted proteins | sample 2277091 | NCBI WGS metagenome assembly SDBS01 (sample SAMN10404972, study PRJNA504765) | marine sediment metagenome | isolation source: marine sediment core GS10_PC15, 163 cmbsf | place: Arctic Ocean: Southern Knipovich Ridge | collected 2010 | reverse complement strand
CATTAGAGTATAAGTGTTCTGAAATAAATAAAACTGTCATTGTGAAGCCCGTTGTTTTGTTAGGGCGAGAACAGTAAGACAGTTTTATTATTGAATAACTTATACGAAGTGGCGTAAGTTTTTGGACACTTTTTTGAAAAAGTGTCGATTAGTTCTGGACAAGCCAGAATGACAATATTGATTATAAAACAGAGAAAGTTAACCACCACATCAACGCTCCTGCTGCCAAAGCAGCTATCCCACCAAATGCCATAACCCCATTACTACTATAAACACTCTTTGCAAATCCTTCCATCCACTTTGGCACCCATAAAATTGTAGCTCCCTTAAGTATTACTAAATACCCTAAAATAGGCACGACAATAGACCACCCCATGCCAGAAGCAAGACGATTTTCCACGGTTATTATCCACAAGCCCCAGATAACCATTATTACAGCATATAGTTGTATGCCACCTAAACCTGGTTTTTCTTGTATTGTGGCTACCAACTCCTTTTTAAACCATTTAGCTGAAAACAGCATTGGTAAACCAAACAAAAACATCAGGCCACCAGCTAAAAAAGTAACTAATGCAGGTGTTGTAAGTTCCATATAATTCCCCCAAATATTAATTTATAACACTTATAGTATACTACGAAAAAAATAGCTGAGTCCTTCTTGTTGAAGAACTCAGCTATCATATGTCATGGCTATTAATTGTCCATGCATTTTAATCAGTGCCTCCGAGCATTATTTGGTACTGCCAATTTTTGACCTTACTTTCTTAGGACCAGACCTACAACTGCCAGAAGTTCTGCCTGTAAATTTTGGCCTGAACTTTTTCTTAACTCTAACGGGATGAACGATTCTTACAGCAAGAATAATACGAGGATCTGAATCCTCATCATCCTCTGCACTTTTTGGCATCGGGAACTTTTTTTGCAAATTTTCCAAGGTCTGTGAAAAAGCCAGCCCACCCGGCTCTTGACCTGTAGCCAATTTGGGCAAACGCTCTTTTCCCACAGCATTTGAGAGATTGTAGTTCGCGACTACATATTGACAAGTTTTGCCAACATAGCAGATTAAAGAATCAATCGCATCTGCAAGCCAGAATTTATCTTTCTGACTTAAGTCACGTTTAGCACGTAACTTCTCTACCTTTTTGTACAATTCACAAAAACCATCAATACTCTTTGGAACTGGGACTCTAATATTACCCATAACATCATCACCTCCTTTTTATAAAATGATGTAATTTATGTTAAGGAGCAAGTTTTTTTATGTATTGTTGAGTAATATGCCAGCAATTTGAGCAGATGCATCTGTTTTGCTAAAAGTGGCTATGTTGAAAGATAGTCTCTTGTTTAAGTCTGAATCAATAATTTTGTCGACACTGTTTAACAGTAATTCCGAATTTAAATCATCCTGTTTTATCATAACAGAAGCTTCTTGGTTATCTAAATATAGAGCATTGTAATATTGATGATTATTAGCCGAACCCTTTAATGGAATTAAAATATTTGGTTTAGCCACAGCAGAAATTTCGGCAATCGCTGTAGCTCCAGCCCTAGAAATAATTAAATCTGCTTGTTTCATAAAAGAAGCTACTTGAGTACTAGGTAAAAAATCAAAAAGATGGTAATTATTTAAATCCAGATTGTCAGACCATTGTTTTAACATTGGATAATCTAGTTTTCCAGACAAATGCACTATTTGATATTTATCTAAAAGTTTATCTGCAGTTTTTTTGATTATTAAATTTATAGCTCTAGCCCCTAAAGAACCCCCAACAACCATAATTAAAGGTTTATCTGAATCTAACGATACATTAGTGCTACCCAACTCTTTCGAATAAAATACATCATTAACTGGCACGCCAGTATAAACCATTTTAGATTTTATATTATCAGGTAATTTATATAAATCTGGTGGAAATGAAACACAAATTTTATCCGCAAAGCGCATTAACATTTTATTAGCTACACCCATAACTGCATCTGATTCGTGCAATATAATTTTTCTGCGCAATAACCAAGCGGCCAACCCTACTGGCAAACCAACATAACCACCTTTAATAAAAACCTTGTTTGGCCAATAAAATATTATAATAAATAAAGAAAAAACAAAACCAATAAAAAAAGTGAAGATATCTAAAATATTACGCAAATCAAAATATCTGCGCCATTTACCAGTCGGAATGCCAATAAAACCATACCCTGCATTACTAACTAATCTCTTATCAGTAGCTTTAAGCGAACCAACATACAAAACTCTATTTTCTGGATTTAGTTCTAATACCTTGCGCGCGACTGACAGAGTTGGTAACACGTGACCAGAAGTTCCTCCACCAACTAAAAGGATTTTCATCTTTTTCATCTTTTATTGTTTGCCTAGAAATATTTAATAATATACCTGATCCTATCATAGCAAAAACTAAAGCAGTACCCCCTTGGCTAATAAATGGCAATGGTACACCGGTTAGAGGTAAAAATCCAGTAATAGCCCCAATGTTAATAGTGGCCTGCCAACCTATCCAAACCGTAATTCCCAAAGCTAACATTCTGCCAAAAACATCTCTAGCATTTTGCGATATTCTAAAACCTCTCCAAATAAAAATTGTTAACGGGATAATCACAAAAAATATTAAACCCAACAAACCCAATTCTTCGCCAATAATTGCGAAAATAGAATCTGATGAAGCTTCTGGTAAAAAGTTAAATTTTTGTCTACTATGCCCAAAACCCAATCCAAACAAACCACCAGAACCTAGGGCAATTAAAGCTTGGTTAATATGATATCCTGCTCCCAATGGATCGCTAGCTGGATTTAAAAATGTTAACCATCTAGTAACTCTATAAGGAGCCATTTTAATTAAACCCCAAATTGCGATTAACCCCCCTGATATTAACAAAGCTAAATGTTTTGGTTTTGCCCCTGCTACAAAATACATAACCCCTGCAATACCTGTAATTACCACAGCTGTACCCATATCTGGTTCTGCAACAACTAAAGCCAATATGACTACTAATAAAAATACGAAAGGCAAAAATGTAGCATACCAACTATCTATTTTGGTGCCTTTTTTTTCGAACCAATAAGCTAAATAGATTATTAATCCAATTTTTAATACTTCTGTTACCTGCAAGGTTAACTCCCCTGCTCCAATCCAACGTCTAGAACCCCCCGCATCTAACCCAATGCCTGGGATAAATACAGCGATTAATAAAATTATAGAGACTATTAATCCAATAGTGGCTAATGGTTTAAAGCGATGATAATCCCATTTTTGCAGAAAAAACCATAACACCAACCCGCCAAAAGCAAACATCGCCTGACGAATGAAATAATAAGAATTACTACCAGTAACCTGAAAAGATTCTACAACAGATGCGGAAGAAACCATAATAAGCCCGAAAGCAATCAAAAACAGAGTGGTTAAAATAAGCCAAGCATCTGGAGCATGATATCGTCTCATAAAACTTTTTTATATTTAACTATATCGTGAACAATTTTCTTAAATTGATCGCCTCTATCGTAGGCATCTTTAAACATATCAAAACTAGCAAACCCAGGAGACATTACAACAGAGCCATTTTTTTCTTTAGATAAATATTTTATGGCCACATCTACTGCAACTTTTAAACTACTGGCTTTGGTAAACGGAATCTTTGTTTTTTTGCGTCGCAAAAAACTAGACACTTTATCAGCTTCTCGTCCAATTAAAACTAATCCTGCCATTTTATTAAGTTTTAACATAGGGGATAAATCGTTTAAATCTTCATTTTTGCTTACACCTCCTAAAATTAGAGCTAGGGGGTTGTCTACAGCTTCTGCTGCTGCCACCACAGCTACGGGAGTTGTAGCGGCAGAATCGTTTATAAATTCTATATTATGTAATCTTGCTACCAATTCCATTCTGTGCGATAAGTTTTTAAAAGTTTTAATCCTATTTTTTATGTGCTTAAGTGATACTTTAAGCAATCTAGCCACAGCAATAGCAGCCATAATGTTGTTAAGATTATGTTTTCCTAAAATAGAAGAATCGTATCTATTCAAAACAACTGTTCGTTTGCCAGTTTTTATATCTCTTAAAATAATTTCGTCACCGGCTAAATATAATCCTCTGGATAAAATTTTGCGTAAAGAAAATTTAACTACCCTAGATTTGGTTTTTTTAGCTACAGTCTTAGTTACTGGATAATCAGCACTAGTAATTAAATAATCATTTTTTTTCTGATGTAAAAATATATTAGATTTAGCCAATAAATATTTACTAAAAGTTTTATGCCTGCTTAAATGTTCTGGCACTACATTTAACATTACTGCTATTTGCGGACTTTTAGATAAATCTTCTAACTGAAAACTTGATAACTCTAAAATAACTACATCGGATTTTTTTAATTTAGAAAGTAAGGATAGAGGGGGCGCCCCTATGTTGCCCTTTAGATAAACTTTACCCATAACAGCTCCTTTTAAAATGTGATAGATTAATGAAGCTGTGGTGCTTTTGCCTTTAGTGCCTGTAATCCCGATAATTTTAGCTGGACATAGATCAAAAAATAATTGAGTGGCTGAACTAAAAATAACTCCATCTTGTTTAGCTTTTTTAATCTCGGCTAAATCTAGTGGAACTCCGGGACTTCTAAAAACCGTATCAAATTGCTTTAAATTTGCCAGATAATTCTTTCCTAACCATAATTTAGATGCTAGCTGTTTGATTTCTTTATAGTTTTTACCAAACTCATTAGCACTTCTATTATCTAATCCAACTGGTTTAATTTTTTGTTTATTAAAAAACTGTAACAGGTCCGTCCCCTCTTTACCCAAACCCAAAACTGCAACCGAGTAATTTATATCCATATCTTTTTATTAGTTAGGACCAGCACCTATAATACCTACAACAATACCTGCTACTGCCATAACCAAACCTATAATCCAAAAACGCATAGTTACTTTAGTTTCTGGCCAACCCAATGCTTCGAAATGATGATGTATTGGGGCAATTAAAAACAATTTTCGCTTAAATACCTTGCGCCAAAATAATTGTAAAATAACTGACATAGTTTCTACCATAGGCACAAACGCTATTAATGGCAGTACTGCAATACCTACATTGCTTTTAATTAGCATCGCCACAATACCCAATGTCGCCCCCATAGATAAAGCATAGGTATCACCCCCAAAGAATCTAGCTGGATGAACATTAAACCATAGATAAGAAATTAAAGCCCCAACTACAACAGCACAAAATATAGATAAACTAATCTGATTATTTAAAAATGCCAAAATACCATAAGAACCAAAAGCTATGGCTAATAACCCTCCAGACAGACCATCTAGACCATCTGTAATATTAACTGCATTAGTAACAGCCACAATTACAAATATAAACAATGGTATATACCACAACCCTATAGTTATATCCCCCAAAGCTGGGATATGGATACTATTAATACCTAATTTATCATAAAACCACCAAGCTCCAAGAGCTGCAATTAAAATTAGCCAAATTAATTTGTGTCTAGCTCTGATACCCTTAATACCACCAATGCCTCTAATATTAAACCAATCATCCACCGCCCCTAAAATACCTACTGCCACAATTGTAAAAAGTGGTAAATATGTTTGCGAACGAGTTAAATTAAATATTAAAGTTATTATAGCTACAACTCCCCAAACCAACGGGCCAGCTAATGTTGGTATATTGCGTTTATGTTTTTCACCATGCAATTTTAAAAACACAGTTGCTTTACCGCCATACATAGCTTGTTCTCTGGGTTTTTTCCAAAACTTGTATTTATATAAAACATTCGTCCAAAACGGAGTTAATAACATAGCGGTTAAAAAAGAAATGGTACCAACCAATAAAATTCTCAATAAATGCCCTTGCTCTATAACTATTTTAGTTAGATCATTCATTCCTAAACTTTTCCTTAATTATATTTACTATTTTATCCATACCCATAACTCTGGAACCCTTTACCAGAACGATATCATTATCCCGTAAATAAGAAAAAATTACATCTTTTGCTTTTGTAACATCTAGCTCTATTGTTTTATTTTCATCTAAACCAGAATTTATAGCAGTGTCTTTAATTAGTTCACCCCCTTCTCCAACTACAAATAGTAAATCTAGAGTTTCAGCTGCTAATATACCTACCTGCTGATGCCCTTTATGATGCGCTGTTCCCAATTCTTTCATATCGCCCAAAATAGCTACTTTGCGTCTTTGATTTCCCAGTTTTGCCAAACTAACTAAAGCTGCTTTTACAGAATCTGGATTAGCATTATAGGTGTCATCTATTAAAGTAAATGATTTAAAATCAAATCTTTCGAATCTACCTTTTTCTGTCTTAAAGGTAGCTAACTTGTTAGCCATATCTTGATACGACATTCCAAAATAATCACCCACAGCTAAAGCAGTTAGAGCAGTGTATACAAAATGCTGACCATAAACAGATAGATTTATTTTAATTAAACCTTTGGGACCAGAAGCTAGAAAATGTAATCCGCTAGAGCTTACACCTATATCCGATGCACTATAATCAGCATTATCTGTTTTACTAATTAAAACTTTTTTAGCTAAAACATCTTTTACAATCATACCGCTAAATTGATCATCCTTATTTAATACAGCCAAACCAGATGGTTTAACTTTTAAAATTAAACTTTGCTTTTCTTTTACTAAATCTGCCTTGTTATCAAAATGTTCTAGATGAACATCACCAATATTGGTTAAAACTCCTACTTCTGGAACAATAAATTCCATAAAGTAGGTGATGTCACCTGGATTTTCTAAACCTAGTTCTAAAATTAAAATTTTTGGATAAAATCGTTTAGTTAAAATTAATTTAATAGCTTTTAAACTAATTTGCCAAGCATCTTTTATGGTTATAGAGGTCTTACCATAGCTATCTCTAACAGAGCCCACAAAATTTGGATCTATAATATTAGCAGGCACCCCAAATTCGGTATTTAAATTACCCTGGGTTTTAGCCACTAATTCTCTGCCATTATCGTCCTGGGTTTGCAAAACTGTATAAATAGCATCTTTAGTAGTAGTTTTACCAGCACTGCCAGTAATTGCTACTATTTTAGGATTATATTTACGCAATATCCTGTCTGCTAAAAAACGTAACCAAATTTTAAGCATTTTATTTAACATATTATCTTTCTGGGGCTATTTGCCAATAATCTAATAAAAATTTTGCAATATCTCCAAACAATGGGGCTGCAGAACTTTCTGCAAACTTCATTCCCTCTGGCCTATCAATTCTGGTTAACATAGCAAATTTAGGTTCCTCTACTGGTCCAAAACCTACAAATGTACCAATCGTAACATCTTCCTCGTATACACCTCCTTTAGGGATTTGAGCTGTACCAGTTTTACCAGCAATTCTATAGCCATCTACTCCCCCTCTGCTACCATGGCCCTTCTCTATAACATTTACCATCATAGCTGAAATTAGTTGAGCAGTTTGAGGTTTGATAACTAAATTAATAATTTGAGGATCAATAGAGACTGCTCCACTAGGATATAAGATTTTATCAACAATATGAGGTTTCATCAACTTACCTCCATTAGCAATTGATGAGATAGCAGAAATTAACTGTACTGGTGTAACTGCTATACCTTGTCCAAAAGACATAGTAGCCAAATCTATCTCTGCCCAACTTCTAAATGGTCTAATAAATGCCGATACCTCACCATCTAACTCTACACCTGTTGAAGCACCAAATCCAAAATTCTTAAGATATTTATAAAATAACGACCTGCCTATTTTTTGAACCACAAAAACTAATCCAGTATTTAAAGATTTTTCTAAAACTTGAGTCATAGTTTGAACACCATACGCCTTAAGATCAGAATTTTTAATAATTCTATCATCTACCTGCACTTCTCCTATATCTGTATAAGTAGTTCCCGGAGAAACCAAGCCCGAATCTATGGCCATAGCCATGGTCAACACCTTAAATACAGATCCCGGTTCGTAAACTGCCGATATATTTGTGTTAGTAAAATTCTCTAACGGATAAGTATTGTAAAAATTAGGATTATAATCAGGATAATTTGCCATAGCTATTATTTTGCCCGTAGATGGTTCCATTATAATTACACTTCCGCCACTAGCTTTATGTGTTTCTACGGCTTCTTTTAATTTTTTTTCGACATAATATTGGATAGCTCTATCAAGAGTTAAAACCACACTAACCCCAGGTTCTGGATTAATGATTTTTCTGTTTCCAATAGCTATCTGAGAACCCAAAGAACTTTTTTCTACTAAAGCCACTCCAGATTTACCACTTAATTCTTGATTAAAATATCCCTCTATTCCATATTGTCCATCTTTATCTCTGTTTACAAAGCCCAAAACACTAGCAGCTAAATCGTCTTCAGGAAAATATCTATATTCTTCGGTTCGCAAATACACTCCTTCTAAGTCTAGTTCTATAATTTCTTTTGCCTCTGGGCTTTCAATTCTTCTTTTTAGCGGAGGAACATATATTTTTTGAGAGTCTATCATTTCGAATAAATCACTCTCTTCTATCCCCGTCCCAGCCAGATATGGCATTAATTTAGCTATAACTAATTCTGGTCTACGTACCTGTGATGGCACTACATTAAGACTAAATAAAGATACATTAGTAGCTAATGGATAATAATCTTTTAATTGGGCATCATAAACTAATATTTCGCCTCGTTTAGCAGGCATATTTTCGTTAACTAAATGTTGTTGACGTGCCATTGCTGATAAACTAGAATGTTCAATTATCTGACGTTGGACTATCTTAGACACCATTAACATTAAAATAAGTAGGAAAATTACTCCCATAGTACCTATCCTATTTTTCTGCAATATTTCGTTAGACGTACTATATGTCATATAAATTAAAAACTTAATTTAAAACCAGAGCTTAAAAACTCTGATTACAGATTAATATATTTTACCACCTTAATAAAGCTTATTTATGAGCTAAAAATCCAGTTTGTTCTAAATAAGTAATACCACTAAGTGGCACCATTTTAGGTAAATAAGTTATTTCTTTTGTTTCATCAAGTTCTATTATGTCTGTTTCTGTTACTATTCTGCCAGTTGGTCTACCATCTTCACCTATTTCTATTTTTTCTTTAGCTCCACCTTCTATAACCGCTAACGAAGCTAACCTAGCCGCTTCTAAAGCTAACCTTTCGTTTTCTGCTACCACTTTTTGCTTTTGTAATTGCAAGGTTTGCAAATGGCCACCTTTGGTAGATGTAATATTAACAGCTACTATATAAAATAGCCCTACAGCTATAAACATAAATATAGCAATAGAGCTTATAGAAAAATTACCAAAACGAAATTTTCTAAACTGATTCATACGAACCATGTTTTTAAACTTGCTGTTAATTTTGTAATATGGTAATTTTGTCATAATATATTATATTTTCTCTATTACTCTTAATTTTGCACTCCTAGCTCTAGGATTATTCCTAATTTCATCTAAAGAAGGAACTATGGGTTTTTTAACTACTAAGTTAATTTGATCAGTTTTAGCTAAATCTCGAAACAAATGTTTGACCAATCTATCTTCTAAAGAATGATAGCTAATCACCGCCAACCTGCCTTTTGGTTTTAATAGCTCTACTGCTTTAGGCAGGGCTGTTTGTATGGCTAATAACTCTTTGTTAACAGCTATACGTAAAGCTTGAAAAGTAAGTGTAGCAGGATGAATTTTACCTTTTCGGCCTCCTTTTGCTTTTAATACAATTTGGGCTAAATCTTCTGTAGTTTCTATTCTTTGTTTGCGACGTCTATCAAAAATTGCTTTAGCAATTTTTCTGGATTGTCTTTCTTGCCCAAGCAACCAGATAAGATCTGCTAATTCTTTCACAGAATATCCATTAACAATGTCGGCTGCTGTTACTGGCTCTGTTGTATCAAAGCGCATATCTAAAGGTGCATTTTTTTGAAACGAAAAACCCCGAGCTGCCGTATCTAACTGAAGAGACGATAAACCCAGGTCAAACAGTATTGCGTCAACGCTTTTGTATCCATGGTTCGCAACAATTGTATCAACATCAACATAACTGCCGTGGACAGTAATAAGTTGACTGTTTGGTTTTTTAATACGCAGGTTTTTATTAACAATTTTGATTGATTCAACATCTTTATCAATACCAATAATTACACCTTGAGCACCGATTTTTTCTGCCATTATTTTACTATGGCCACCTAAACCAAGAGTTGCATCTACTACAACACTGCCTGGTTTAAGATTTAAAAGATCAGTTACCTCCCCCGATAAAACTGGAATATGCATTGGGGTCACTTTTATATATTAATAATTAATTTTAACTAGCAATTAGCGAGAGGCAAACTAAAATTTTGCTCTTACCAGGGATGAGGCGTCCCTATAATGGTAAAAAATATCACTTAGGAGGTGAAAAATGTTGGCAAATTGTTATGTGCGGATAATTTCTAATTGTATTAGATTATACCTCCCGCTAACTACTAATTAAACTAATTTTAAATGAACAACTGTTCTGCCATCTTCTCGACGTCTTTTTCTGTTTTCTTCTTATATTCATCCCAAACTTTGGCATCCCAAATTTCTAAACGATCTACCAAACCAGTAACAATAACATTATTTTTAATTCCAGCAAAATTCATTAAATATTTTGGAAGATTTATTCTGCCTTGTTTATCTGGAACTAAATCTGTCGCACCTCCTAGAATTAATCTAGAAACTGCCCTAGCATTAGATTGTGAAATATCAGATGTACTTTTAATTTTATTAACTAATTTATCCCATTCTGTGCGGGTATAAAGAAATAAACATCCATCCAACCCTTTTGTGACTATGGCTCCATCTGTTATATCGGATCTAAACTTAATTGGGACGGCTAAGCGACCCTTTTCATCAATAGAATGTAAAAATTCACCAATAAACATTTATCCACTCTTAATTTCCACTTATCCCCACATTTCTCCACATCTATTTCATTATATACCACCCCTCCCCCTCTTCAACCATATAGTTATCCCCCTATACAAAACTTGGCTTTGGAAGCAAAAAGTTTATTATCATACCTGTTGTTGTGTTATTTGTAAAAACCAGATAGAATAAACCATCATCTGAAATCACATAAGGAGGTGATTTTATGTCGGACCTTGAAACCAATTTTCATTTTTTAGGCAGAAATGAAGATTCACCGAACCCTTGTTCTCCCAACATAGATGAATCTAGTTGCAAAAAAACAGCGCTAGTTTTAACTAGGCGCTATTGCAATATGCCCAATGCTGTAACTATGCTCCCCATGTGTGCCCACACTGGAAAAATTCATCTAGTTAAAGATGGCACCCTGGTTCTGCAGGAGGATCCTTCCCATGCATACGGTAGCCTGCATCTTCTCGATGAAGTTGTTATCCTGTCAGGTGATGCTGTGGTGGTAGATTCCAAGAATCTTGCCAGACCTTGTGTATTGCAACTACGCACTCGCGACTGTGTCCCACTTCTTGGCATGACAGATGACGGCATATATTTTGCCGCTCACTTATCTGCAGAGACTTTGTTCGGATTTACATCCACAAAAAAAAGTGCTTTTGAACAGTTTAAAGGATCTTTGCTTAATCGATTATTTGCGAATGATGCAGGGGTAGATCCAGCTAAATGTGATGTATTTGTTGGTCCCGCTATTAGTGGACTGCAAAATAATTGCTGGTGTTACGAATATACTGAAACACCAGAACAGAAAGATGGATCATTGCTTTTAAATTGTATCAGCAAAGAGTATCCAAATCTGAACACAACAGACTTTGTTAGGATTCGTCCAAAAGACGGCAAAATAGATGTCAATTTTGGACATCTAATAAGATCTATTCTCGAGCTTCATGGCATCAGGAATATTGACACAAGCGAAAACCACTGCACTGCATGTAATTCTAGCGAATTCTACTCAGACCGAGCATTCCGAAGACCAGATGCCAGTACTGAAGAACAACAGCTATTAGCAAAAAAGGTCGCAAATATTGGTTTAGTAGTTATCCAACCAACCTAAAGCAACTATACAAAAGGCACCCACGGTGCCTTTTTTTATTTGAGTTTTTTATCTAGAAAGTCTTTTATGTCAGATATCTTAACGGTTTTTTGTTTCATGCTATCTCTAAATCTAACTGTAACTTTCTTATCTTTTATAGAACTATCATCTACAGTAATACAAAACGGAGTTCCTATCTCATCTTGCCTTCTATATCTTTTACCTATCGTTCCCCCATCGTCATACTCTACAAATAAATCGTCTTTAAGATTTTCGTAAATATCTTTAGCAATTTTAACTAACTTGGCATCTTTTTTAACTAAAGGCAAAATAGCTGCTTTAATCGGAGCTAACTTGGGATGCAAAGACAAAACTGTTCTGGTTTCGCCTCCCACCTTCTCTTCTTTATAAGCATCCACCAGAAAAGCTAAAATAGCTCTATCTACCCCGCCAGATGGTTCTATAACATGAGGTAAAAACTTCTTACCTTCAACCGGAGCATATTCTAAATTTTTACCACTTAATTCTTGATGTTGTTTTAGATCGTAATCTCCCCTATTAGCAACACCTTCTAACTCTGATTGCCCAAAAGGAAACTTGTATTCTATATCTGTAACTGCTTTTGCATAATGAGCTAAATCAGATTTTGGATGTGGAATTTTAGCTAAATTATTTTTATTAATACCCAAATCTACATACCATTTAAATCTATCCTCCACCCATTTTTTAAATACTGTGCTGGCATCTTTACTCTCCACAAAATATTCTAATTCGAATTGTTCGAATTCTAAAGTTCTGAAAGTAAAATTACCCGGAGTAATTTCATTTCTAAAAGCTTTACCTATTTGGGCTATCCCAAAAGGAATTTTTACCCTTGTGCTATCTAATACATTTTTGAAATTAACAAAAATACCTTGAGCAGTCTCTGGCCTTAGATATGCAATATTCTTATCACTTTCTACCGGCCCAACATTAGTTTTAAACATCAAATTAAAAGATTTGGCTTTTGTTAATTCTCCACCACAATTAGAGCACTTATTTTTATTTTTTAAATCGTCTGCCTTAAATCTTTGTCTACATTTTTTACAATCCACTAAAGGATCTCTAAATTCTTTTAGATGACCGGAAGCTTTCCAAACTTTTGGATTCATTAAAATAGCACTATCTAACCCAACCACATCAGCTCTGGATTTAACAATAGAATCCCACCAAGCTTGTTTGACATTATTTTTTAGCAATACTCCATAAGGCCCATAATCCCAAGTATTAGCAAAGCCACCATATATATCAGAACTGGGAAAAATAATCCCCCGTCTTTTACATAATGCTACAATGTCTTTCATCAAATCTTGTTTCATAATAATTTATTATTTTGTCATTCTGGCTTGTCCAGAATCTGCTTTAGAATTAACAGATTCTGGAGTCACTCCGTTCCCCAGAATGACGAGAAGAGTCGCTCGGGATGACAAAAGAGAGTTATTCTTCTTTCACTATTACTTTAAATTCTCCAGTTAAATCTGGAGCAAAAACCAATTTAACCATATGTTCCCCTACCGATTTAATAGCTTCTGTTACTTCTATCATTTCTGAATTGATATCTATTTTTAATTTCTTACCTAATTCTAAAGCAATATATTCCTTTGATATAGTTGCGTATAATTTGCCTGTTTTAGTAGCTTTTTTAATAAATTCTATACTTGCTTTACTTAAATCGTCTAAAACTTTCTGATATTGCTCTCTTTTAGCTTCTAAATTCTTAGCTTTAGCTATTTGTTTTTTTTCTAATTCTTTAAGCATTCCTGTAGTTGCTGGTATTGCTAAACCTTTAACAAACAAAAAATTATGAGCATAACCATCCGCTACATCCTTAACTTCTCCTGATCCCCCAAGACCTGTCACAGCTTGTTTAAGTATTACTTTCATTATTTACTCTAATTAATTTATTTAATTCTTCTATAGCTCTAATCAATTGCATATCTTCTGATGAGTCTTCATCATCTTTTACTAATATATCAGGTATTATACCCTTTTCACTAATTGGTTCTCCTGATGGCATAAACCAATGGGCTACAGTAATTCGCAAAGCCGAACCATCTCCAAATTCTTCTACCTCTTGCACACTGCCTTTACCATAAGTTGGTTGACCAACTAAAATGGCTCTATTATTATCTCGCAGGGCTCCAGCTACAATTTCGGCGGCCGAAGCACTGCCCTCGTTAACTAAAACTATTATAGGAATTTGTGATAATTTACCATCCCCATCTGCAGAAAATGGAATTATTTTTCCATCTTTAAAACGTTCTTCTACAATTAGGCCACCATCTAAAAATTCGTTAGCTACTTCTACACCTACATCTAAAAATCCACCTGGATTATTGCGCAAATCTAATATCAAACCATCTAAACCTTCTTTGATAACACTATTAACAACATTGCTAAATAATTTATCTGTATCACTACCAAACTTGGTTATACGTAAAATCCCAATAGAATCTTGGATATTTAATTTAACACTTTTTATTCTAATAATGTCACGAATAATAATAATATCTTCTATTTCTTCATCATCTAAAATAGATATAATTATCTGCGTACCTCTTTTGCCTTTAATCAAATTAATTATAGTATAGACATCTAAATCTGCTACTAATCTTCCATCTATAGCTATTATCTCGTCACCAGTTCTAATACCAGCTAAATCAGCTGGCGAACCCTCTAATGGAGCAACCACAATTAATTTGCCATCAGTAAAATCTATTTCTACACCCACTCCTTCATACGTTCCACCTAAGCTAGAAAAAAATTCTTCATTCTCTTCTGGAGTTGTAAATAGGGTATATGGATCATTTAAGGCGCTAACTGCTCCACCAACACTTCCATATAGTACGTTTAGAAAATCAACATCACCGTAATATTTATCTCGCATTATCTCTACAACAGTTTTATACAAACCAAAGTTAGGCACAGTATCCTCATAACCACCTATTTCTTGTTGAAAAACTAATTCGAAATTTTGTAAATTAACTCTTTGGTAATATCCCTTGGTTACACCTATATAATAAATACTAGTTAAAACTAAAACTATAGTTGCAAAATAAATAATCCGCTTATACATAACTCTCCTTTGCCTCTTAAAACCCCTTGATTATATCAAGAACCTTATGTATTTACTAAATTAAATATGCCAATGGATTTCTAGCTTGCGAATTATACCAAACCTCGAAATGCAAATGAGGCCCAGTAGTTAACCAACCCGCCCCTGGTGTACCTGGCGTGCCTCCGGTATAACCTATAGTTTGCCCTTGTGCCACATAAGCCCCTGTTGATACCGCAAAACCAGATAAATGCAAATAAACTGTAGCTAAACCATTATCATGATTAACTATCATATAGCTTAAACCATTGCCACCATCTTTAACCTTGGTTACTGTGCCAGAAGCTGGAGACCTAATCGGTGTCCCCTGAGGCACCGCTATGTCCATAGCGTTATGAGTTATGCCAAATCTACGATAATAATCCTGGTCTTGAAATATAGCAGTAATCACGCCGCGAGGCACAGGCCAAACCAACTTTAACTCGCCTGGCGGAACAATCTTTTTGGGAGAAGTTTTTAACAAACTTGCAATGACATTAGCAACTGCTTGTTGCTCTGCTAAAGATTCTTCTAACCTTTGTTGATAATCTGCTTCACTAAGTTTTAAATCTTGCAATATACTGTTTTTAGTTTGTGCCTGAAGTTGCAAACTGGATTCTTCTAAAATTTTGGCAAACTGAATTTCTGCCAATCTTTCATTTTTATCTTCTAAAACCACCTTTTGAATGGCCAAGCCATCTTTTAATTCACCTAATGTCTTAATGCCTATAGAAATGTGTTGTTGCACCCTATCCAAATATTCTAGATGAGACATAAAATCTGCTAAACTATCCGAACTTAATAAAGTTTCTATTAAACTTTTTCTACGTAAAATATAAGCTGATCTAATAGCTTTTTGTAAAACTATTTTTTGATCCAGTGCTTCTTCTTCTAAATCTACTAATTCTTTATTTATAGAACTCTTTTCTAACCCAATTGCCTCTACTTCTACAATAATAGCTTCTAAAGATAACTGGGCAGATTCTATTTGTTTATCTAACAATTTAACCTGATTATCCAAAGTTAATGTTTGCTTACGAACTTTTTTTAAAGAAACTTCTTGCTCTTCTATCTTTTTTTGCAAATTATTTAATTCTGCTTTTTTATCTTCTAATAAATCTGCTTTAATTTGTCCAGTAAAAGACGTAATTGCAAATACAATTAAAATAATTCTTGAAATTAAAACTTTATTTATCATCATATGCGTAAATGACGTCTAGTAGACAAATAGCTACTTATGCCACCAACTAATATTCCTAATAATATCTGCAGAGCGAATAATTCTATAATTAGCCAAACATTAAATAAACCGGCATCGCTAACAGCGGCATTTACATCTATAGAAAAATATTTACTACTTATATTAGTAATTATAAACCAGTAACCCAGCAAGGTTACAACAAAAGCCAAAATGGCTCCGACTATGCCATATATCATTCCCTCTACTATAAATGGCCATCTAATATACCAATCGGTTGCACCAACTAATTGCATAATTTCTATTTCTTCTCGTCTAGTAAAAATAGTTATTCTGATAGTATTAAATATTATAAGCAAAGCAATAATTATAAAAACTAAGCTTAAAAATATATTTGCCCAACTTACCAATCTATTAATTTTTCTTAATTGATCTATAACATTCTGATTCTTTTTTAGACTAGTTTCAGATATTAATCCCTCTGTATCCATAACTATTGCCTGCTCAACTATAGCTTCTATCAAATAAGGATCTGTAACTTTTATTTCTAAACTAGATGGCAAAAAACTACTATCATCTCCAATCACATCCAATAATTCTTGGTTGTCTTGATTTTGGGCAATATAGCTTTCTAAAGCTTGTTCTTGTGATATAAAAATAATATCTTTTACCCCAGAAATGCTACTAATTTCATCTCTAAAAGCCAATACATCACTTTGGGGAATATACTCTTTAAAAAATATAGCTACATCAATACGGTCGTTAACCGATTGGATAGTTTGATTTACCACCACATTTAAACTAACAAAAATGGTAATTAGTAATAATGTTTGCATCATCATAAAGGTGGCTACAAAACTAAGCCAACCATTGCGAGTAAAACCATACCAAGCAGTTCTAATTATTCTTAAAAAAGTACCCATAAAAAATTAATCAGAATTATATTTTCCTCTTCTTTTGTCACTTATTAATTTACCATTTTTAAAAGAGATAACTCGTTTATGAATATTATCTACAATATCTTTATTATGTGTAGCTAAAATTACTGTCGTGCCTAGGTTGTTAATTTTAAGCAACAATTGCATTATTTCCCAAGCATTTTGAGGGTCTAAATTACCTGTAGGTTCATCAGCAATTAATAATCTGGGAGAGAAAACTAAAGCCCTAGCAATAGCCACTCTTTGGGCTTCTCCGCCAGATAGTTCGTGAGGAAAATTATTTAATTTATTTTTTAAACCAACCAGTTCTAATATTTTTAAAACTTTTTCTTTTACTATAGAAGTTGGCTCGCCAGATACCTCCATAGCAAAAGCCACATTCTCGTATACAGTCTTATTTGGCAATAACTTAAAATCCTGATAAACAACCCCAATTTGTCTGCGATAAAACGGAATATATTGTTTCTTAAGTAAGTGAATATCTTTATTATCTATAGAAATCTGACCAAATGTTGGCCTCTCCTCGCAAGTTAATAATTTAATTAAAGTAGATTTGCCTGCCCCAGAAGGACCAACCAAAATTATAAATTCGCCTGGTTGCACAGAAAAACTAACATTATCCAATGCTTTAACCGTGCCATAGTGTTTAGTTATTCTTTTTATTATTATCATTTTTCCCCATAGATATTATATCTCAACTAGACTCATCTTTTTTATATAAAATTACACTATTAATTAATTCGTCTAAATTACCTTCTTCTATAACCTCTTTTATTTGAGTAGTCACAAATCCACTGCGATGATCTTTGATTTGATGGTATGGATGCATAACATAAGACCTAATCTGGTGGCCAAAGTCTCCAGATTGGTCCGCCCCTTTTAGAGTACGTTCCTGAGTTTCTCGCTTCTCTTGAGCAGTTAGAAAAACTTTGTGCTTTAGAAGCTTCATAGCTGTTTCTTTGTTCTGAGTTTGAGATCTTTCGTTTTGAGCAGATACAGAAATTTTAGTTGGTAGATGAGTAATACGTACAGCAGAATCTGTTGTATTAACAGATTGCCCACCCTTGCCAGAAGAATGGAAAACATCTACACGCAAATCTTTGTCATCTAAATCAATTTCTTTAATATCTCCCATATCTGGGATTACTTCTACCAAGGCAAATGAGGTTTGTCGTAGGTTTTGAGAATTAAAAGGAGACAATCTAACTAAACGATGGACTCCTTTTTCAACTTTTAATAAGCCGTAAACTAAATCTCCGTCTATCTTTAAGGTTGCACTTTTTATACCTCCAGCAGAATCGTTTGTCTGATCTATAATATTAATTTTCCAACCTTTTTTAACTGCATACTTTGTGTACATATTTAAAAGCATTTTTGTCCAATCTGCTGCATCCGTTCCCCCTGTCCCACTATGCAAAAACAAATGGGCAGATAATTTATCGTATGGACCGTTTAAAACAGTTTCTTGCTCTAGTATGTCTAATCTAGCTCGCAACGAGCGTAAAAGATCTGTCGCCACATCATCTGTGCTAGCAAAATCTTCATCTTTCATAACTGTCTTTAAATTGCTTAGTTGGCTATCTAAATCTTGTATTTCTGTTAAAAGTTTTTTGTTTTTTTCAAACTTACGCACAACTATATTAGCTTTTTCTTGATCTTGCCAAAACTCTGATTTACCCATCTCCTTCTCTAATTGTTCATTTTCTTTAGTAAGACCCGCGGGGTCAAAGATACCTCCGCAATTTATCGAACTGATCTAAAGCTTCTTCTAAAGATAATTTTATTTCTCTCATAAAACAATTATATCCTATTAAGAAAATCACCCAACAAATTGCTGGGCGATTTTCTCTAAAGAATCGTATTCTTGCTTATTCTTTTAGATACGATAATTTAATAATTGTTTTGTTCGTAGCAACTGACGAGTTAACACAGTGGCCAACATGGCAATAATACCTGCTAAAAGCCACTGCAAAGCACCAGTTGGAGTTAGTGGTTCATCATTAGTGGTTCCACCAACTACAGCAATATCATTAGCATAAACCCATAATCCATTATTTAACTGATCAGCATTAACATAGGCCTTGGCAGAAATTATTCTTCCTTTTGGTACATTGTTGTTAATTCTAACGCGTAAATTTAATGTTTTGCTTTGACCATATTGCAAAGTTCCAGCTTCCCAAACTATAGTTCTAGAGTTTATCCCAGCTCCACCAATTTGAGATGTAACAGAAACAAAAGTGACATAATCTGGCAGATTAAAAGTAGATCTAACATTATATAATCTACCTGCTGTACCACTGCTGGTTTGGTTAGTTAGAGTTAAAGTGTAATGCAATACATCTAGAGGGTAAGCTTCACCACCATTTTCATCTTCTACATGCAGATTAGCATTGATGTTAAATGTATCATTATTACCACCAGAATTTCTAACAATAACATCGGCATAGTCATATCTTTCTACACCATTGCGATAAGCTTTTACTCTAACTGCATTGTAATAAGTTCCAATAGTATATCCTGCAGTAAAGTAACCATTCTGAGAAACTGATCCAGCTGTATTGTTTGTAGAGGTCCAAGTATATGTAGCATAAACTGAATTGCTATTTATATCATATGCCTGAGCATCAAAATCTGCTGAGGATCCTTGTTCTAAATAGATTATCTGTGGATCAATTACCACGCTGTGTAAATCACCAGTAACCACACCACCACCGATATTAACAGTGGCTGTATCATATCTGTGGATACCACCAGCAGAAGCTAACACTTGAATAGTGGCTATTCCATTACTGCTAGATTCGAATAAACCATTTTCATTTACTGTTCCAGGTCCACTAATAACGTTCCAACTGTAAGTTAGGTCGTTAAATATTGGACTATTGTTAGTATCGTATGCCTGAGCATCAAAATCGAACACTTGATACGGGCTAAGACTAATAGAAGATGGTAGTATCTCTACTCTATCTAGAGTAGCTTGAATAATAATTGGGTTAACAATTACAGTAGCGTAATCGTAAACTATATTACTATTCATAGTAGCTCTAACTCTAACAGTATCTGCGAATGTTCC
>SDBS01002038.1_pt1 | contig 20346 bp, 22 predicted proteins | sample 2277091 | NCBI WGS metagenome assembly SDBS01 (sample SAMN10404972, study PRJNA504765) | marine sediment metagenome | isolation source: marine sediment core GS10_PC15, 163 cmbsf | place: Arctic Ocean: Southern Knipovich Ridge | collected 2010 | reverse complement strand
GTTGCCGCTGAAATTATATAAACAAAAGGAATAACAGGATGTATGTATCTATAAAATGGAATAGTCAAAGCCACCAAGAGAAAGTTCCCAGCAACCAACAAAATTGTTGTTAGTTTAAATAATCTTTTAATTCTGTCTTTTCCCCACACAAAAAGCGCAATAATAAATAATCCCCACATATATGGAGATGCTATCTGGGGAAGTAATTTATAGAAATTATAAAGATTGTAAAAAACTTTCTTTACAAGACTAGCCGTACCTACATTTTTTGCAACTCCACCTCTTAAAGCATCCGAAACAGCGAAATTTGAGGAATATTGGAAAAGTGCTTGTAAGCCCCTGGTAAATATCGGGTAAACATTTGTTTTCCATGAAAGAGGATAGAGCACTTTTCTATCAAAAACATATGCTCCGAACACAAATGCTATTATCGAAATTATTGCTCTTCTTAAAGAAAAATTAAGAGTAAGCCACATAAATAGAATTATTCCGATAAAAAGAAATCCTTGTGGGCGAGTCAAGTATAGAGATATCAATCCCAAGAAAAATGCAATATTCGCCCATTTTTTTCTTAAAAGGGCCAGGTAAGCCGTCAGTATAGCCAAAAAAGAAAATAAAATTTCTGAAGCTCCACTCGTTGCATAATCTAAAAAGTTGGGGTTTGTCGCAATTGCAAGTGCTGACAAAAAACCAACAATGTTCCCAAATATTTTCTTCCCTAGAAAATATGTGGCAAAAACTAGCGCCAGATAAAAAATACCGGAAGTTATAATTACGGAAAAGTCCGAAATTCCAAAAAACGAGAAGGCAAAAACTATTGAATAAGGCATTAAAATTGGAACACTTCTTGCCGAAAAAATATCTCCCTTGGACTGCTTAAAGATTGTATCGCTAAAAAAAGTAAACTTTGCCACGAATCCTTCGTCACTAATAATGTTTCTGGCAATTTCCGCGTATTTTGCTGAGTCTGAAAAACGCAAATATTGTGTGTTTAAAAAATTCGAATAGAAAAACAGAAAAAACAGTGCAATTAAGAATACTAAAAGTAAAAACGCGGTTTTCGACTTTAACCTGTTGAGGAACTTGCTCGACATATCTTTAATTTTTTTCCCAAAATGCTTTAATGGTATCAGTAATATAATCTACATCTGCTAAGGGCATACGCGGGTAGCATGGGAGGGACAATACTTCCTTAACAAATTTTCTAGCAACTGGCAAATCTAGGTTTTTATACTTCCCCCCAAAAAGAGGTTGGTCGGGAATTGCAATTGGGTAATGTATTAAACTTGGAATACCGTTGTCTTTTAAATAATCTTTAAGCTCATTTCGCTTATCTGTTTTAATAACAAATAGGTGAAAATTTGAGTCCTCTAGATTTTTAGGCAAAATTGTCTTAACCTGTTTGATTTTGCTTAGAACTTTTATGTAACGCTTGGCTATCTTTCTTCTTTCTTGGTTGTCTTTTTTCAAATATCTCAACTTAACCCGAAGCGTGGCCGCATGAATCTCATCAAGTCTGCTATTTAAACCGTATCTTTTATGAACATATTTACTTTGTTGACCATAATCTCTAATTTCTCTAGAAATTTTTGCCAGTCTGCTGTTATTTGTAACGATTGCACCTCCATCTCCAAAAACCCCCAAATTCTTGGTTGGGTAAAAACTAAAACAGTTTATGTCGCCAAAAGAGCCAAGTTTTTTACCTTTGAAAGTAGAACCATGCGCTTGAGCGGCATCCTCTATCAAAAAAAACTTGTGTTTCTTGCACAAAGATTTAATTTTGGCAATCTCAACTGGCTGACCATATAAATGAACTGGCAACACTGCTTTTGTCTTTTTTGTTATGGCTTTTTCTATTAAATCATGATTGATTTGCCCATTTTCCAAAGTATCGACAAAGGTAGGTTTTGCACCAATGGCCATTATTGCAAGAATTGTCGCTACAGCAGAAATAGGAGTAGTTATTACCTCATCCTCTCCTCCAATACCCAAAGCCATTAAGGATATTTGAAGTGCTTCAAGGCCATTACCAACTCCAACACAATATTTTGTCTCCAAAAAACACGCAAACTCTTTCTCGAAGCTTTCCACCTCTTGACCAAGAATATACCAACCAGAGTAGAGAACTCTCTCAATTGCCTCAAAATATTCTTTCTTTCTTTCTCTAACCTCTTTTGGAAAGTCGAGATACTTAATCTGTTTTACTTTTTTCATTTCCGCTAAGTTTAAGAAATTCCTTATAGTCTCTTATATAATCTTTAGGATCGTGTTTTTTTGAAGCAAGAACTAACAATATCGTGTCTTTCTTAAAATCATGCATCTCATGCCAAACCATCCTTTCTAACACGATTCCCTTTTCAGGCTGATCTAGCACTATTTCTTCTTTTGTTTTTCCGTCATCCAAAATAATCTTGATACTACTTTGGATACAAAATAGTATTTGATCTGTCTTTTTATGAGTATGGGTACCCCTGGCCTCATCAGACTCCACACCAAAGATATAAAATACTCTTCTAATTGGAAAGGGTATGTGTTCTGGATATTGGATAAAACACAGATACCCATCAGTTGCTATCTTGGGTATTTCTACTATTTTTATTAATACTCTTTTCCTCATTTAAGAAAATCTAAAACCTTCCAATAAAGAGGGCCCATAAATTTTATAAGCCTTCTTTTGGATTCATCTACAATATTTTTCTTTGGTGGTACTATTCTAAACGATCTGTCTATTTTTTTCACTATCCTTATCTGTTTCTCTATTTCTCCCTCATATGGTCTATAAATATTTTCTATAATTTGTCTTGAAAGTCTGTAGCCGTGGGTTCGAGTAAAAGATTTTTGCCCAAGAATCTCAAACTGGTGGAAATGATAACAGATAAGCCTGTCTCTGTTTATATAAACAAATTTACCTTCTTTGATAATATCATACTGACTGATGTTCCAAGGAGCTGCGTTGATCCCTAAATTTTTCGATATAACAAGATTTTTATAAAGATCGGGCCACTCATTAAGATACAGTTGGTCGCCAAATTTTCCATCTTCAACTCGAGCATAGCACCATTTTATACACTGCTTCCTCCAACGCCTAAGACATTTTAAACCTTCTTTGTCCCTTTTAAAGATCATAAAACTGACATTAAATCTTCCGGTTCTTTCGTTCCGATATTTCTCACCGCTGGAATAACGATGTTTCTCAATAAAAATTGAGCCATTCCTAAGTTCTTTGAACGCAGGCCCCGCGCCCGAAAAGAAGAAAAAATCAGCGTCTATATAAACAACATATTTAACAAGTTTGTCTTTCTTAAATATATAAAGTGGGAGTGAGGGCGTGCATGTCCAAATATATTCCACCCTACTTCTATTTTTCTTTGCTTCTAATAGTTTTTTATCCTCGAAATCTTTTTTGTCAATTAGATATAAATTTTTTAATTTCATTTTTCCAAGCAATCTTTTTGTTTCAGTGTCCATTGGCAAGACCCAAAGAGAAGCTGACGGATTATGTCTAATCAACGAGAAGTACATCGCCATAGCTTTTAGAATGTAGTTTTTATCAAAACAGGTAACATATACTATCTTTTTATTAAGCATTTTAATTTAAAATAAGGCTTTGCCCTAAAAAACATACGCTGCATTTATTATTTCTCATTTAGAAGTCAAAAAAACACCCGTACTGGCAAATAGATTAGGAAAATACTTTAAAAAATATCTCGGGATAATTAGAAATTTATTTGAGTAAACATGATTACTCTTTAGTATCTTTATGCCGTTTTGTTTACAGAAATCTTTAAAATCTCTAATTGACAATTGGTGAATATGCCCTGTTGAATACCATTTGTATCCGGGGATCATAAATCTCGGCATTCTACCACTTAAAAGTAAGTCTAATCTATTTAAGATAAAGGCAAAATTAGGAAATGTAATTATTTGTTTTCTGGATATTCTCACCATTTCCCGAATAAGTGTTTCCGGATACATTACCATTTGGACAGTAACATTGCATATAGCAAAGTCGAATTCCTTATCTTTAAAAGAAAGTTTTCTATCTATTCTCATATTAATAACATTCACTTCTTTTTTCTTTGCAGATTTCACTCCTGAAGAACTTGTCTCTAAACCTATACATCTTTTAAGTCTTTTTCTTTTACGTAAATAATTTAACAAACTCCCATCTCCGCACCCCAAATCCACTACGCTAGCACCACTGTTTATCATTGTTGTAATTACACTATATTCAGGACGGTTTGACAAAGACTGTTCGGAATATTTGTAATTTCTATTGTCGTTCATAAATATTTTTGTAATATGTGTGTTAATTCTTTCATCCTCTTTAAATAATTATGATCTCGCAAGGTTCTTTTCTGTCCAGCTAATGCAATTTTTTCTCTTTCCTCATCGTGTTTTAAATAATATTTAACTTTTCTTATCAAATCTTCTTTATTCTTGTAAGCAACAACTTCTTTACCAATTTTAAACAAATCGTTTAGATTTTTTTTATAGTCTGTAATTAGCATTGCTCCCATTCCAGTAGTTTCATAAAGTCTCATATTGTTTGCATATTCCCCTGATACATCTATATGTCTATTAATAACAATTTTGCTCTGTGCGAGTGTTTTATACATATCCACCCCCCAAGCTTCTCCGTGATAATTTTTTCTGAGTGGAGACAATGGAGATAGAAACTTCATCCCTTGGCCCCAAACATGAATTGGAATATGCTTAGCCACTTCTTCCAAAATTCTTGTTCCTTTTTGATGATATGGTGTAAAACTACCAATGAATGTTACATCATAAACTTTTTTCAATTTTCCAACTCTTTTCAAAACTCTAGGTTCAAAAGCTAGTTTCTGATATTCACTCTTGATCTTCATTTTTCTAAATAGGCTCGCATAATGAGGAAAGGAAGTAATTATCAAATCGAACTTTTTTGTGTTTTTCTCTGGGGGAAGTGGACATGCGATTTGTCCAACCAGGAGTTTGCAAAATTGTTTTGTTTCTTCCAAGGTTTCTGGATTTAATATACTAAGATCCTGCACATAAACGACACCTGGTTTATATCGCTTTATCTGTTCAAGCACGATTTGCTGTATCCATTGAGGCTTTCCAATAACTCTGTATATAAAAGGAAACATTTGGAATTTTGATATTAACCAATTATCTTTTAAAGAAAAATTTTGTTCTTTCGCCCATTTCCTTTGCAAAAGTTCATCATTAACTACTAAGTCATCTGCATTGTGACCCAATTGCCTTAAGTTGTCTGAGAAAAAGTTCGAAGTTCCAAAATAAGTATTTAGTAGTTTTTCCTTCAATTTTTTATAAGTAGCACTCTTCAAACCAGAATGCTTTTTGTAAAACTGCTTTAAAAATTCTGAATAATATGTATCAATAAATAATATTTTCATTTCTTCTCATTTCTTTGGAGTATGATTTTCCTATTGTTCTTTTCTTGATCCAATTGACCCTTTCAAAGGTACTAACTAAATTAAGAAGGTAACCCATATCATCAACGGTTCTTTTTTTACTTATATTAAATCCTCTTTTGTCTTCAAAAACCATATGAATTTTAAGATGTTGTTTGGCAATTAATAAAGTATCAGAATTATCAGGTCCAAAAATTTTCCTCGAAAAATTATCTAAAAGCCACGCCCATTCCTCCCCCAAAATACCAATGATCTTTGGGCTGTTCTTTAAAGAATAAGAAACGACGCTTCGTTTTTTCTGCAAACTCCAAAAGAGCTAAGTTATTATGTGCATTATCAGCAATTATTATAGATTTTTTCTTCAACTTACCCTCTATGGTTTTGTATTCTCTCTTCTCATATTCATAAGTATGGGCGCTATCATTTATAAATAAATCTATCCTCTCGTCCAATCTCCTCAAGCTTTCCACAGAATCACCGTACAAAATTTTTCCGTAGTTAGAGTATGGCTCACAAAAAAGAAATCCTGCTTCGAGATTAATATCGGTTCCGTAGTAGTAACCAGGAAATCCTTCAGACTCATTTCGTATTAGGGCCGATGTTATTAAACAAGAACCAAGCCCTTTATCTGCCCCAGTTTCCACAACAATTTTAGGCTTGAGAACTCTCACAAAAATATACCAACCAATTCGTCTTCCAAAAGCCGGTGTTTCATCTGACACGTCTTTAAAATTACTGTTTTTAGTCATTTTAACTATGTGGTTCTTTATTTTTTTATCATTTTTAATTTCTTTTAAATATCTACCAACTTCTTTCATCTCAGTACCCGTTACTGTACAAATCATCGCAAGCAGATAACTCTCATTGATCTCAGTTAACCCATAGGTAAAATTTGTGATTTCTTTGGAACGTGCCAACCAATTAAAAACTTGAGGAATCAGTTTTCTGTGGTAACTCAAGACTAATTTAATTCTGTAAGGCAACAACAAAAGAGAAGAAAATCCAGACTTAATAATCAGTTTGTATATTTTTTGTCTCATCTCGACCTATTGTATACCGCCTTTCTATGCAAAATCAGGTGCTGCTTCTAACTTTTTAAAAAGCGTGAGTGTTATGTGTCAATAAAAAGAATTTTTAATTTCACAAGGCTCTAAATAACTCGACTGATATTGCTTGACAATTTTATCAGAGTTAAACTGTTGTTTTAGCAAAAATTCTAACTGTTTGTTGTATTTCTTTGAGACAGCCCATGTTTTTGGAAGCATATATTTTAGCAAGTTTTGCTTTCCGGATAATATTTTCTTCCACCAAGCGACGAACTTTTTGAATATGTTTTTTTTAGAATTACGAGACCCATTGGTTACTAAATAGAGCTTGGTTGATTTTATTTGTCGCAAAACTGTAAAAGCTTCAGATTTATTTTGAACGATTAAAGAAAATAAATACCACGGGCTGAGAAAATGATTTAGGTAAATATGGCATAGAGTTTCCCCAAATTATAACAAACAAGTTGTAGGCATGAAATAACTTTTTGGGTTAGGTTTGTTTTTATTTTTAATGCTTTTTTTATTTGGTATTTATTTCGGAAAAATGATGGATACTTTTTTTGAATAGTATAAGCATCTATTCCCCGTATAAAAGAATCTTTTATTAACCAAGTAATATTTATTTTTCTTTTTGCCAACAAATGGCTCACATTCAATCGAGAATCATAGTAAACAGAAGTTTTATTTAATGATAAACGGATCAAAAAATCAGTTTCCTCACCATAATGAATAGTTCTACCTATCATTCCTAAGCTTGGATCAAAACCTCTCATCTTTTCTAAAATTTTTTTACTAAAAATCATATTTGTTCCACTTAGCCATTCTTGTCCAATATGTAATTTTTTTTCTTTTTCTCCGTAAGATAGAGTTCCATAAGTCGGTGGAAACCAAAAAGGGATTTTTTCTGTACTATGCTTGGAATACGAGCCTCCAAAAGCTTGTATTTTCGGTCTTTTATTAATTTGCTGATAAATAGATCGTATCCAGTCTTCATCGGCTATAGAATCATCATCAATATAGGCAATATATTTCCCTTTTGCTTTTTTCCAGCCAGTATTACGAGCAAAAGAGAGTCCTAATTGTTTTTCTGCATAGTACTGTACTTTTGGAAAATACCTGACTACTTTTCTTGCTGTTTTTCGTGGTGAATTATCAATCACAATAATTTCAGCTTTGGTACGAGGAGTAACCTGTGGAACAAGAGAGACAAGACACTTTTTTAATAAAGCTGGGCGATTGTGAGTGGCTATAACAACGGAGAGCAAAGGCATAGTTATTTTTTCAAAACCTTCATAATCAAAAAATACAGGGAAAGCAAAGAGAGATCAATGTGCAAGATGGCAAAAAGAAGAATAAAAATATTTTTCTGATAATAAAGAGATAACATTCCAGCCCATCTTTCACCTATTACTAAAACCAGACGTGACTGTGAATAATATTTTTTCTTATGATTCTGAATTAGTAACGATCGAAGCCAATTTCCAATACTCCAAAAATCAAAAAAATGAAAATCTCTTGACCACCTACTGAGAGATTGATGTAGTTTCTGTTCTTTCTTGTTTGGTTTAATTCCCATTTTATTAAGCTGATACTTTCTGATTTTCCAGGAACTATGTTGTTGGGTGAGTTGATACTTTATGGGAGTTTGCCCCGGATGGGTTCTGTATCGCAATAAAGGTTCCGGATAGTTAGAAAGTTGTGTTTTTTCTCCAGCTTTAACCCAAAAAGCAAAATCTTCCGCATGGACATATTCTTTCTCATACATAAGTTTGCTTTGCTTAAGAAAAGCTCTACGAATCATAACTGATGGATGGGCCAATGAAGATTCAAATAACATCCTTGCTCTGATAATTTCATGTTTCGTAGGAGTTTGCCAAACATAGTTTTTTGTTCCAAAATTACGAATCCAAGTTCCACAAATATCTATATTTGGATTATGTTCTAAAAACTTGATTTGTTTTTCAAAGCGTTTTTTAAAACAAATATCATCAGCATCCATTCTGGCGATGTATTTTCCTTGAGAGTTTTCTATGGCCTTATTTAATGACTTGATAATACCTAAGTTCTTCTTGTGAGAAATGACTTTGATCCTTTTATCGCTAAAGTTATTGAGTATTTGCAAACTATTATCAGTAGAGCCGTCGTTGACGATAATAAATTCAAAATTGTGATAAGTTTGAGATAGAACGCTTTGCATTGCTTCTGAGAGATATTTCTCTGCGTTATAAACAGGCATAACAACTGATACTAATGGATTACTTTTCATACTTTGGCAAAAGGACAGTCATACCAGGTAGCCCAAAATTGGTTTGGATTAATTTATATTGGCGATGTTTGGCAATATATTCAGCAATGGCACGGTGTGGGCCGATATTGTATTTACTATCTGGAGACTGGTAAAAAGTATCGTGTACGATAATAGCTGCCCTGGGATATGTCCTACCAATGATGCCTATTTCTCTTTTTACGGATTTGTACGAATGATCACCGTCTAGGAAAAACATTGGACGAATATTTGCTGTTTTTTGCTTTTTTAGGAAATTTATTGATGTCGTCACGCCGTCACCCAACATGAGCTTCACCTCTGGCAGATGGCGAACTAATCTACCTCTTTTCTCGTGGGGATGTTCTGCATGTTCGACGTCTTCTAGTAAGTCTATTGAGATGAGGTGGATTTTCAAATTGAATGCTTTGGCGGTCTCGTAGAAAACTCTTGTTGCTTTGCCAAGGTGAGTTCCCCAGTCGCAGACATGACTAGGTTGATACCAGATTAGAGTAGAAACAAGCAATTCTAGCTCTGATAGAGGGTAGGGGTGTACTCCAACAATTGGAATGATCTTCCTGAGAATAAAATCTGAAATCATCCATTTATCAACTTCCAATTCGCTGCCAGAAAATTTCTTGAGCGAATAGTGTTTGGCATTATACCCTCTGATGATTCTGTTTAGAAAACTCATAATTGGCTGACCTTAAATCTTTATCCAGCTATCCGGAATAATATCATGAGGATTCACTTTAGGATCATTAAACCACTTCCGAGGTGCTATCACGATTTTTTCCTGATTTTGATTTAGCCAAGCTCCCCACCAGCTGAAAGAACTATTAGCAACAATATTGTGTTTGCAGTAACTCATCAATCTCATATCTTCAAAACTATTTTTCCCTGTATTATGGCTCACAAAAAAAGTGTCTTTTGGAACCGGTAGGTGTTTTTTGCACCACCTTGGGTCATCGGAAAAAATTATGAACCAAGGATTTTTAACTTTTTTTTGTATATAGCTAGTGGCTTTTGTGTAATAAGAGAAAGAACATGTGCTATGATAAGCGCTAGTATACTTATTGGCTACATAATCTCTCCTGCGGACATGAATCGAGACAGCATTCTTTCTCTTGATAAGCTCAAGAATGTCTTTGTTTTTCTTGCTTATTTTTTCAGGAAAAGAAAAGTCTTTGAGAATGAGTTTTCTATACCTTTTAAAATATTTCTCTGTTTGCCAGTAACCATCAAGTAAGTAATTCCCTCTTAGCTTGAGTATTTCTGGGTGATAGTTGTGGTCATTTTCTCTTATCCAGTTTTTGGGATAGGCCTGTAAATGGAGTTTTAAATAGTGATTAAGCAAAAGCTTCCATTTATTAGGTTTTGTAAATGTTGCTAATTTCTCTGAAGAAATTTTAAGTGCAGTAATATTTGGAAAAATATCTAATTCATATGAGCGAGGAGTATCTATTTTTATGTTGGAGTCATATAGAGAAAGATCAAGAAAAAACTCTGTTTTATTAAGTTTGGTCATAACTCTTCCGAGAGCGTACTGAAACATCTGGTTTCCAAGACCTCCGTTGAGACGAGAAATTATCATTTTTTTAGTAGTTTCCTGTATTGTTTAAATGCTAGGTTATAAATAAGGTAAAAACCTAAAAGATAACTCCTTTTCATCAATTGCAGATATGCTTTTTTTCCTATTTTCTTTCTGAGAAGAGATAAAATGTGAACATTAGGAAATTCTTCAATAATTTCGTTGGCTAACCTGTTAAATAAAAATGATAAAAATTTAAACTCATTGAGTAAATATTTGTGTTTCGCAGCAATCTGTGAAATTCCGATAATCATTTTTTTATTATCTGAAGACATATTTTCAGGATGCCTTCTGATTGAAACTAATATTTCATCAACATAATCAATACTAAATTTTTTCGAAATTCTCAACCACATTTCCCAATCTTCGGCTGTTATAAGTTTTTCATCAAACAATCCCGCCTTTTCAAAACACTCCTTCTTTGCGAGAACACCACTCCCACTTCCGGATATCTTATTTCCAGAAAGTAAATATTTAAAAACATTTCCCCTAATATTTTTATTTATTTTAAAACTTGGATAATTTTTGAGAACTTTACCATTTGTGGAGATATCATTGTAATCACAATATACTAAGCCAAGTTTGGGAAATTGAGTTTTCTGAAAAACTAAAGCTTGTTTTCTTAATTTATTCTTTTTCCAAACATCATCTGAATCTAAAAAAGCAATATATTGAAATTGAGATTTTTTTATTCCAGTATTTCTAGCGACACTCAGCCCCCTATTTTTTTGATATACATACTCTATTGTCTTATGTCTTCTAACCAAATCTTTTACTATCTTTCCAGTTTGATCGGTAGAACCATCATCTATAACAAGGATTTCTCTGGGCTTTAATGATTGGTTAAGTACAGAAAAAACAGCTTCTCTGATAAATTTTTCTGAGTTATACGCTGGGATAATTACTGAAACCTTAATCATACTTTTTTTAACAATTTCTCATAAAGGGATTCATATTCAATTGCTATTTTTGACCACTCATATTTGTTCTTCCAAATACTATAAGCTTTATTTGAACTTTTCTTCCAAAAATCAATATTATCCAACATCTTTTTCAGTTTTATAGATGACAGAAATATCCTTGCCTTTATAAGTCCCTTTTCCACCCTTTTTGAAGGAAGTAATTGACCTGCTTTCGTTTCTAATATAATTTCTCTAATATTTCCTACATCAGTTGCTAAAAAAGGAAGTTTCGAGGCTAAACACTCGTAAATTACCAGGGGAGCGCACTCTACATTTGATGGAAAGAAAAAAAGATCTGACTGAAGGAATAGTGAAACAGTTTCCTTTCTTGATAATTCTTTTACTAATAGTTGTTTTTTGTCAAATTTCCTTATTACTGAATTGTTATATTTTTCCATTTCTTTCTCGCATTTTTTTTGACAGAAAGATTCGTTTCTATCAGCCACAATAATAAAAGTGGTATTTTTTATTAAGGCCATTTTAAATATAGAAATAGCTTCTTGGTGCCCTTTAGCTCCAGAATGAGAACCTACTAATAATATAACCTTATTTTCTTTTGGGATGGTTAATTTTTCTTTTAAAGAGCCATTTTTTGATGAAGCATTGGAAAATTCTGAAAGTGATGCTCCGTTTGATATAAAAAATAGATTTTTAATCTTATGAAAAAGAGCAAATTTATGGTCTTGATAGTTTCTAGAGGAAAAAATTATAGCGTCATACCGCTTCATCCATGTGGGCATTTTTTTAAAATATTTTGAATATTGAGGAATAGAAAGCCCAGAAAATCCACAGGGAACAAAAACTTTCTTTGCAGTTATCTTGTCCAAAATATCAAAAAGTGAATCTGTAGCCCATTGCTGAGCTGCATAGTTGAGAATGATGTCAAATTTCCCTTTTAAAACAAAATTTTGATATTTTTTAATTTCCCCCGCCATTCCAAAGGTTTTGTTTCCTGAAATAGAAAACTCTTTAATTTTCACTCCATTGATACTTTTTGATTTTCTGTGTGGAAGTTTTGTTGTTGCCACAGTTACTTCGTGGCCCAATTTCACCAATTGTTCGCTGAGCTGCTTTACAACTTCTTGAGCTCCTCCGACTGATGGATCATAAAACTCGACGGTATGTAAAATCTTCATCAATTAATTTAACAAAAATAACTTTTTTAACCTGTCTTTAGCCAACCATTTTACATAGAAAAACAAAATTCTGCTTTTCTGTTTCCTAGCAGAAAGACCGCCTTTTCTAATGCTATTATCGGGGTCGTCATTATAAAAAACTAGATTTTTATTTAAAAAATATATTTTCCTATCAGTGCTAATTCTTAACCATAAATCATAATCTTCAATAGCTTTCATTTTTTTGTTTTCAGAAAACCCACCTATCTTTCCAAAAATCTTCCTTTTTACCAAAACGGAGCTGCAGACAATTGAGTTGTTCTTTAATAGCTCTTTCGTGCTTAGAAACCCATTTTTATTTAGATTAATTAACTTTTTTCCGGTTTCGCTAGAAATAGCGTTGCTGCATACCACATCACATTTCTTTGTATCTATTATTTTTACTTGTAATAATAATTTATCTTTATCCCACACATCATCATCATCTAAAAAAGCTACCCACTCTCCTTTCGCTTTTTTTATGCCTTTATTCCGTACAACTCCAGGTAAACCAGAATGGCTCCCTTCTATCCAAACGATCTTATTATTTTTTAAAGATTCTATTATTTGTTTGGAATTGTCAGTTGAACCGTCATCGCATATTAATATTTCATAATCAGGGTAGGTTTGATTAAGCACAGAATTAACTGCTTTTAATAATAGGCGGGAACGGTTATAAGTCGGGATAATTACGCTGATTTTGTAATCCTTCATTTTTTACTAAATAAACTCTCATACTCAACTTTAGGAAATATATCAAGCTTTCCCCCAACAGTAGCGTCTAATATTTTCCTGTGATCACGTTCATATTGCCACTTTGCCATATTGTATGCCAATTCAGAACCTTTTAAGTCGGGTAGCTGCCATTTTACTCCTTTTCCGAAATAGTCAGGTGAGAAGTGATTTAGGTCTTGTCCTTTGGCAATAACCGTCTTATCAGGAGGCCCCTTGGTCTTAAAATTATGATCGACGCCAACCAAAATAGCCTGTTCAAATCCTAAAAAATAGGCAATCTGCAAGGCAACATAGGTTACCGTAGAATCAAACCATATGCCTTTTTGGAGGTTGGTCGAAAATTCTACATTACTTTTTGGTTTAAGAAATATCGTTTTCTCGGCAGGAGCAATAAACTCCTTCGCATCCCAATTTATAAACTTTAGCGATTTTATGCTTGATATCTCATGACCGAACTGTTTTATGAGTAATGTGTTAACTGCAACATAAAAAGTTGTATCAAATCCCATCTCATCCTTTAGAAGATAAATTCTATTTAAACCGAATGTAACCTCATCAGCTAATTTACTCAGATCAGTCTTTTTTAGGCTTGGTCCATTTCCAATAATAAAACACCGTTTATTGGAATAAGTTCCTTTTATCTCTTGAAGGTGTTTTCCATAGGAGAAGTAGTCCCTATCTTCTAAATATATGCCCAATGTATTTACATACTCAAATAAAATATCTCGCATTTTTTTATACATATCTTGTTAATTTACCTCATAAACATCTTTAATAATCTTTATCAACCTTTCGTTTCCTCCCTTTTTAACAAACAAGCAATCATTTTGAGAGTTAAAGGATCCTTGATCAGGATACTTTTTAGTTAAATAAAAATCGTGTTCGAGCAATAATTTTTCTATATCAGAAAATAGCTTTATGCCAACATATAGGGGCTTTCTGAAAGTTTCTAGGAATAAAGCTACACAATCATTCTTCAAGTAGTTCTTGGCTCCCTTAAGAATTTCATATTCAGCGCCTTGTGCGTCAATTTTAAGAACATGGTATTTCTTTTTCTTCTTTAAATTTTTTAAAACCATATCTAAAGATACACATTTGACTTTTCTCACCTGTACAAGCTCTGATCTTTCAAACCAGGTCGAATTTATCTCTTGATTACCACTTTTACTCAGTTCTTTAAAATTATCTCTGACATACTTGTAATTTTGTTTAAATAGCGAAGATCCACTACCTCCAAACCCCTTGTAAATATAAAAATTTTTCATTGCCTTTTTACTCCAAAGCACCTTATTAAGGGCAGTTATATTTTTTCCATATTTTGAAGATTCTCTTGGCTCGAATCTTAACAAATGGCTTATTTTCCAAGGGCTTTTTTCCCAATATGGAGGAAGTGCCTCAGCCGATCCCACATCAATCACACCTATTTCGCCCAGTCGAAAAAAGTTAATTAGCTTCTTTCGGATTATTTTTTTTAATTTCTCGATCACTTGCGCTTAATTTTTATTTCTCCTTTTGCTTGCTCCCACAGATAGAAAAAGGGGGTCCCTAGCAGTCATTTCACCATAGCGCTTTAGGAAAGCGTCAGGAATTTCTCTATGGTTTCTCCACCTTCCCCAAACCTCCCCGTAGTTGAATGTTCTAAACTTATCGTTATATATCTTTTCAACCTCTATTCTACTCAAATTCCATTGTGTAGATGGTTTATAAAACGTAGTCTTGTTGGTAGGTGAAACAGAAAAGGTAGTAACTAAACTTCCACCCAACTTTAGAGTTCTCATGCAAACATCAACTAATCGTTTATGGTCCCTTGGTCTATTATGTTCGAATGAAGAAGTTGAAATTATCAAATCCAGTGAGTTATCTTCTATGCCGGCTTTTCCTCTTATCCTTGCATCTGAAAAATCCCCAACCACGTCTACATAGTCCTTACTCCACCGTTGCATATCAATACCTAATATCTTTACCTTGTATTTATTTTCCAAATAACCATGTATAGCACCCGGGCCAGCGCCAATATCTACAATTTTCATCCCCTTACGAATCTTTCCTTCAACTCGCATCGCAAGCCACACATAATCCATACAGTAGTTCCAACCTATTCTGTTCCCCGGGAGTAAACTGAATTCTTTAATTTTTTTAAGAACGCCTTTGTCGTAAGCAACGGGATCTGTGTTTTGAGGGTCTAAAATTTCCAGCATTTAAAAAAGGGTATCATATTCTACTCTGGGATATATTTCTAGTTCTCCGCCAACCGTTGCGTTATATATTTTCACTCCTATTTTCTTTGTTGCTTTTAATGCAAGCTTGTGAGCGGCAATCATGTTTCTGTTAAGCAAATCTGGTTGGAGTCCTGGCGTTCCATAGTTCGGAACAAAATGGTTAGGATCTACTAATTTACTCACTTTCCCGAGAGTCAATTTGTTTATCACGTCATGATATTTACCCTTCTTTGCGTCTTTATAACCCAAGTCAGCCCCTATTAGGTATATAGGGTTAAAACCCGTGTAAACGGCAATCTGTAATGCAACAAGCATAGAAGTTCCGAATTTTGCTACTCGCTCAGTTATGTCATAAGACCACCAACTAAGGTCTGCATTATCCGTAACTTCTTTACCGTGTGTACACTTAATATAATGTACGTTTTCCCTATCACCAACTGCTTTTTTTAGCTGATTCCATACAAAAGATGGCGTTCCAATATTAATAGTATTTAATATATCTTTCCTCCACTCTTTTTCCCAAATGTTAGTGGTCGTACAAACAAAATAGGACGGTCTCCATTTTGTTTTATCGTAAAAGAGAGAAATTCTATTCATTGCAAACGAAAATTCGTCTACAAGAAAGTCAAGATTTGTATCGTTGAGACTTGGTCCATTACCTACCACAAAGCACCTTTTGCCAGAATGTTTATTTTTAAATTCAGCTAATTGCATGTACCGTTAACTATACTCGTTATACCATAAACACAACCCTCCACCGATAGTATCTTGCATAACTACGCGTTAATGTAATTTTAAGTATATAAATAAAAGTAAACAAATTACAAAGATTAAACCAACCTTTCATTAACAAAATAATGTATATAATAGCTATATATGAATTATCTACCTCAAATTCTCAAATTCGTGTTCGTAACACACCATTTTAATTTACTTGAACTATATAGCGAGATTAAGGACATCGCGGTGATTGATAATAAATTAAAAGGTAGATATTGTGGAACAAACGAGACAAAATTAACCCAAAATTACACTACTTATTTAAGTACTAAAATTTTAATTAAAAACAAAACTCCTGCACATATTGAGATTGGTACATTGTTTGGAGGTTCTGCAATTTCTCGTGCTATAACACTCACACGTCTTAATAGACAAAAACATAAAATTTTTGTGATCGATCCATTTGAGGGATATTATGGCCAAAGAAAAGATCCCGTTTCTAGCCTTGGTGTTACCAAAAAGTTGTTCTTGAAAAATATTGAAAATTTAGGTCTGAATAAATCAAGTTTCAAAATAATCAAGAAATACTCCCAAGATGTGAATCTCATTGTTTTTGATAAATACTCTGTATTAACCTTAATGATAGATGGTGATCACAGCTACGACGGTATAAAAAACGACTGGATTAAATATTCTAACTTAGTCGTCAGGGGTGGTTTTGTAATAATAGATGATTACGGACACCCAGCTTGGCCCGCCATTAAAAAATTCATTGACACCAAGCTTAAAGAGAACAAAAATAAATGGAGAAAATATATTAAATTCGGTGATACACTGGTGCTACAAAAAATCACTTAAAACTCCATATACCGTCCATATAGAAAGTGTTTCCCTTAAACGCTGGGCTGTAACCACTACCATAAACATCATAATCAATTACTGTGAGATAAAGAGCTCTTTCTATATAATCCTTTCTTCCGCTCTTATTCGATACGATTATTGAAAGCAAATAACTACCAGGAGTTAGTTGCAAAGTATTAATTTTCAGAATTGCCTTTCTAATGTTTCTTGAAAATCCAACACTCTCTTTGTTCATCAAACTGTTAATCCCTGTTACAATCTCTTCATTCTGATTTTTAAATACCAATCCTACAACCATATCTTTTTTGAAAGCACTTTTTTTAAAGAGAACCTCCAGCTTTATTTGCGAACCCATAGACTTATTGACGTGTCTAAGCCTATCTGGAATATAGTAAACTTCTTCAATTATTTTGTTGTTGCCATATGGATTGAATCTTTTTTCTAGATCTGTCAAGCTGTCAGTTTCTTGGGTTGGCAAATACTTGCTTATTACATCTGCGCTTCGTCCGTAATTCTCAATGTTACCTTTTTCCAATAGAATAACCTTGTCACATAATCTGCGCACTGCTGCCAAGCTATGGCTTACAAAAATTACAGTTCTTCCACGTTCTGCAACCTCGTTCATTTTTCCTAAACATTTTTTCTGAAACTCAACATCTCCAACAGCAAGAACCTCATCAACTAAAAGTATTTCAGGGTCAAGATGCGCCGCTACGGAAAAAGCCAGTCGAACATGCATACCAGAAGAATATTTTTTTACAGGCGTATATAGAAATTTCTTTACACCAGAAAACTCAACAATATCATTATATTTGTTATCTATTTCTTTACGGCCCAGTCCAAGAATAGCCCCATTTAGATAGATATTTTCTCTTCCTGTAAGTTCTGGGTTAAAACCAGTTCCCACTTCCAGCAAAGAAGCTACTTTTCCTCTTATTGTGATTTTGCCTTCAGTCGGTTCAACTATTCGTGAAAGAATTTTTAGTAAAGTAGATTTCCCCGCTCCATTTTTTCCAATGATTCCGATCACTTCTCCCCGACTTACTTCAAAACTAACATTTTTTAGAGCCCAAAACTCTTCGGTCTTTTGTTTCCTAAATATTCTTTGTGGAAGAATCATCAACTGATCACGCAAAGTAGGATAGGATTGTTTTTTTCCTATTTGATATTTCTTGCTCAAGTTCTCTACTTTAATAACAACGTCTTTTTTCATTACTTTAAATAATATCCGTAAAATATTTTTCTACTGATTTAAAATAAAAAGCCCCAGAAATAAAAATTACTCCTGTAATTAGGATTGATATAAACAAAGGAGTGAATGAAAAATTTTCTAACCCCAAAATAAGCGCCCGGTGAGTTTCGATGAAGCCTGTCATAGGATTCAAAAGCAAAAGATTTCTAAAACGAGGAGCAATGGAAATAGGATAAATCACCGGAGAAAAAAACAACATAAGCTGGATAAAAAACGGAACAGCATATCGAACATCACGATACTTGACATTAATGGCAGAAAGCCATAGCCCAATTCCAGAAGCAAGAATCCAAGTTAAAATAGCTATACCGAAAATAAAGAAGATAAACACAGAAGGCACTATCTTGAAATAGATTAATAACACACTCAAAAGAGCTGAAGAAATGACATAATCTACCAATCCTGTCATCGTAGCAGCAAGTGGAATAATAATTCTGGGAAAATAAACCTTTGTAATGAGATTCACACTCCCGATCAAACTCCCGCTTGCCGTAGAAACAGCAGAGATAAAGTACATCCATAAAATCAAGCCAGCATAAGAAAAAATAGGATACGGCACACCCTCAGAGGAGATATTCATAATCGTGCCAAAGAAAAACGAAAATACAATCATCGTGCCAAAAGGTTGTAACACTGCCCATAGTACCCCGATAAGCGTCTGTTTATACCGAACCTTAATATCTCTCATGACAAACGTCCAAAACAGCTCCCGGTATTTCCAGATTTCTTTCCAGTCAATAAACTGAAAACGCCCTTTTGGCTGAATAATAGTAATTTTTTCGCTCATGTTAAATATGTGTTTGATACTACTCTACCGTCTTTTTTGTTCATAAGCTATTATAAAACATTTCTTAATAACTCCTTATTCTTTAAGTTTAAAGGAAGAAAGTACATCCGCCATAAGAAATATCACCATCGGGGGAATAAACATAACCATTCTCGTCAAAGAATCTGGAATTTCTTGCCAGTAGGGGGTAACCCTAACAAAAGTTAACGTTCCACCAAAAACTAACATTAAGTTCAACAAAATTAATATCGCAAAAATCCAGTTTTTTGACTTGGTAACCAATTTAATAAATAGAAGTAAGGCCAGTAGAGCCAAAAACATCGCATATTTATCTAAAACACTAATTCTTATAAATTCAAAGGTGGTTTTAACTATAGAAACCTGCAAATCATTAACCGTCACCATAACTTGTCCCACTACGTCTGCCCCCTCTTGAAAGGTTGTCCTGAAAAAACGCCACGGAAGCATTATTGGAACAAAAATCGCAAGATAAACCGCAGGCCAGAGCCATTTTCTAATCATCAACGAAAAGACAATTGCCACAATAACGCAGGAAAGCCAAAAAGGCTCTGCGATCCTGGTCCAGGTACTTAAACCAATCAAGAGTGCAGATAAAGTAAATGAACCGAAATCCTTATTTTTAAGCCCGAGGTAAAGATATATAGAACCCAAAACTAAATAAACCAAATATGGAAGATTTGTATATGCCCACTGGGTATGATCAAAAAGCCTGGGAGCAACGGTCAGTAGCAAAGTTAGAAGCAAAACAAATATCCTATTTATATGTAATTTTTTGATATTTACAAAAAAGTTTATTACAAAAAACATATAGAAAAGTCCATAAATGAATGAGGGGTTTTTAAAGCCGGAAAGATATGTCCAAGTATGTGCTAATGATGTTAAAAGCGGATAACTGAAAAAATAACCCCTATCTATTGCACTCTGCATAAATCCGGTTTGGGCAAAAATCTTGGCTCTAAAATCATAAAGTACTAGAGAATCCCAATGCCTAACTGGCCAATAAATATTTCCAACTAATACAGAAAGAAAGAAAAATACTATTAGAGCCAGAGAAACCTTTTCAATAACATTCATCTTTTTAAAATAGGCAATATCGATAACCTTTACGTTTTTTTGTCTTTCCTTGTGAATCAATCTATTTGCACCCCAAGTCAATAAAATCAGTATCAGAAACAAAACAAAACCGGACACAAACATATATGGAATACCTACCAAATTAAGTAGAAACCAAAAGAAAGTAAAGACCCCTATTCCAAGAACAAAACTTAAGGACAACTTCTCTAAGCCTTCTGCCCTAGGTAAAACAAGGTTGGCTAAA
>SDBS01002037.1_pt1 | contig 20349 bp, 18 predicted proteins | sample 2277091 | NCBI WGS metagenome assembly SDBS01 (sample SAMN10404972, study PRJNA504765) | marine sediment metagenome | isolation source: marine sediment core GS10_PC15, 163 cmbsf | place: Arctic Ocean: Southern Knipovich Ridge | collected 2010 | reverse complement strand
GAATTACCCATACACCTTTTCTGTTTTTTTATCTTTGTCAGCCTGAACTCATTGGATCCGGGTCTCTTGCTGTCGGTCGACATAAGATTTAACTTTAAATAAGGGCCCCGGCTTTCAAGGAAATCCCTGCCGGCCAGGTATGACTGCTTGATCTTGCTGCTCTCCACGGCCAGGCTGCCTTTATCTCTTTCCAGCACTTTACTTATGATATCTATATCACTTTTTACCTTCAGGTAGACTTCCATGGGGTCACAGACAACAACAGCAAAATCTTTAACAAACTTTTCCATAAGATCGATCAATGAGACCATTTTGCCAGCCTTCCCCGGACCCGGTTTCTGATCGATCCTCCAGGGATTCGTATTTGGAAAAACAGAGATCTTTTTCAAGGCACGGGAGGGTTTCTGGGCCAGGATATCAAATGAAAATATTTTCTCCACTTCATCCTCCAGGAATATGATCCTGGTGGGACAGGTTTGTGTAATATCAAAAATATCTATTATTTCTCCCCTGACAGCAAATTCTCCCCTGTCATAGACCTGGCTGACTCTTTCATATCCATAACGGTTCAATTCCCGGATCATTTTTTCCCGGCCGTATTCGGTGCCCCTGCATACCTCAATATTCCCGGTCCCGGTTATTCTTGATCCAGGCATGAGGTTTAGAAGGGCACTGCTGGTAGCAACTATTATAAAGGGCCGGGGATCCTCCCTGAAAGTGGTGAGCTTCCTCAGGGCAGTAAGCCTTTTTGCCAGGTTCTGGGCATTTACAGTTTTATTTCTGTAAAACAAGCTATTTCCCAGACTGTCAAATCTGGTGATACCTGTTCCGGGAATTATGCTTTTTATTTCTTTTTCAAGCTGGTCCGCCCTTTCAAAAGTGGATGTTACCAGCAGCAGCGGGATATCAAATGACTTGAAGAAAGCGCCTGTTATAAAGGGCCATAAGTCTTCTTCGGCATAAAGGCTGTCAAGCACCCGGCCGCCAGCAGTTTTGCTTCTCTCTTTCCGGCCAGGCTTTAAGCTATTAGCCTCTTTATATTCTTCCAGGAATTTCTGCCACTGCTTTTCATTGGAAAAGTTTTCCAGAATCATTTTTTACAACTCTTAAGTTTAATAAGGATAGATAGATTATATAAGAAATAAATTAAAATATCTTACCCGGGATTATATTTGAAAGGAAAAATGATCAGTCATCTGAAAGTCTATAAAGCAGTATTTACTTTGCCCTGTAAACTTTTCAATTGTATTTGTTCATGGCATAGTCTATGCCTTCGGCGACATAGTCCTTGACCGCATCCACTGACCTTGATATATCCATCTCGACTCCTGTTATTTCACTTGTTTTAAAGTGGCGGAGCACAAAATTTGCAGGATCCATTCTCCCTGGGGGCCTGCCCACTCCAAATCTCAACCGGTCAAAAGCATTGCTTCCGGTTTTTTTTGCAATAGATTCAAGGCCTTTGTGGCCGGCCGTACTTCCGCCTTTCTTTAATTTTAAACTGCCGGGCTCAATATCAATATCATCATGTACTACCATCACTGAATTGATCTCATCACCATATGCATCCATACAAGCAGCTACGGCACTTCCGCTATTGTTCATAAATATCTGGGGTTTTATCAGGAGTAATTCCTTTTCTGCATATGAGGACTCTATGACCAGGGAATTGAATTTGCGGTAAAGACTTTTACCTTCCAGGCTCCCGGAAAGTTTATCCACGATTTCAAATCCGATATTGTGCCTGGTTGATTCATACTCTTTGCCAGGATTGCCCAGACCGACAATCAAAATCATAATCTTAATTTCTTTTAGATTATTATTTATCTTTTTTAGAACCTTTTTTAAATCCCTTTTTATCTTCTTTAGATTCTTTTGCCTCTTCTTTGGATCCCTTTACTTCTCCCTTAGATTCTTGTCCTTCTCCTTTTTGCTCGTCGGCTTCTTCGGGTTTATCCTTACCGATCAATTCGGGCTCTTCAGCTTCAGCTTCTTCTAAGCCCTCTTCTTCCTCAGTTACCAGATCTTCTTCTTTTAGTTGTGTAGGATGGATTATAGATACTATGACTTCCCTAGGGCCATTCAAGATCCTTATCTTTTCTAAGACCTCAATATCTTCAACCCTTATCGCTATTCCCATATCCAGGTCCTTAATATCATAAATGATATTTTCAGGTATATCAGCAGGCAGGCAGGAAATATTGAGCTCCCTCAAACCGTGTTGAAGGACTCCGCCGCCATCTTTTATCCCTATAGCGATCTCTTCATTTAAAATCCTGATGGGTACAGAAGTCTCGATTTCTTTTTTCATCTGGATCCTTAGAAAATCCAGATGCATGAATTCTCTTGTAATGGGATTCCTTTGATAATCCTTGATGATGACCGCTTCTCTTTTTTTAGCATCATTGTCCAGGTCAATATCAAATATCATACTTGATACATTGTGGCCCTTAAGCAATTCTTTGAATTTTTTACCCCTGATCTTAATGCTTTCAGGTTTCTTATTTAAACCATACATGGTTGCAGGAATATAATCTTCTCTACTTAACTTCCTTGTAGATTTTTTTCCGATCTCTTTATCTTTTCTCTTTTCAGCTGTTAAAACTGTGTTTTCCATAAATAATCACACCTATCCTGGCTTTATTAAACTAAACAAGGTTTTCACCTTTGAATAATGAACTTACCGACTCGCAATGATAAACTTTTTTTATAGTTTTTGCAAGTAAAGAAGCAATGGGAAGTATTTTGATCCTGTCAGGATCATATTTCTGTTTTACAGGTATTGTATCGACAACCACTATTTCATCGGCTATTGATCCCTCCATCATCTTTATTGCATCTCCTGAAAAAATAGGGTGGGTGGCACCTATATATATTTTTTTGGCCTTATGCCTGTGAAGCATATCAATGGCTTTTAGCAGGGTCCCGCCGGTATCGACCATATCATCAAAAATAATTACTTCTTTCCCTTCCACATCTCCTACTATATGCTCGATTTCAGCCATGTTTGGTTCGGGCCTTCTCTTATCCAGGATCGCCAGGGGGAAATGTAGTCTTTTGGCAAAAATGCTTGCCCTTTTGACTCCTCCTACATCCGGGCTTACCACCACGCCTTCCTTTATTTTTTTATCCCTAAAATATTTTGCAATTATTGGTATTGCAGTAATATGGTCTATGGGAGCATCAAAGAAACCCTGGATAGTTGCAGTATGCAGGTCGACCAGTATGGCCCGGTCCATCCCTGCTGTAGAAAGCAGGTCCGCAAATAGTTTAGCAGTTATGGGCTCTCTTCCTTCTGATTTTTTATCCTGTCTTGCATATCCATAATGAGGTATCACTGCATTGATCGCCCCGGCTGAAGCTCTTTTCAGTGCATCGATCATAATAAGCAGCTCCATGATACTGTCATTTACCGGCTCACAGCAGGTCTGGACCACAAATACATCGGCCCCCCTGACACTTTCTTCAAACCTCACATAGATTTCACCATTCTTAAATATTTTCCGGACGATCTTGCCTGTGGTTATCCCCAGATTTTCTGCGATCCTTTCGGCAAGACCCGGGCATGTCGAACCTGAAAAAAGCATCATCCTTTTATTATTAAGAATCTCTTTTACTCCGAGACTATGTTTTACCATTTTTATCTCCCTGACTGGTCATGTTTTCTTTTTTTATATTTAATTGCGCCATTTTTTATATTCTTCTGCCTGCCGCGTTCAATTGTTAAATAATTCGGGGGGACATCCCTGGTCACAACTGAACCTGCAGCCACAACGGCGCCTTCCCCGATTTTTATTGGAGCAATAAGCATAGTATCTGAACCGATAAAAACATTATCCCCTATTACTGTCTTGCTCTTAAAAAAGCCGTCATAATTAACTGTAACAGTAGAAGCGCCAATATTTACGCCTGTTCCGATCTCGGTATCCCCCACATAACTCAGATGAGGGACCTTGCTGTCGTGGGCTATTTCAGATTTTTTTATTTCACAGAAAGCGCCTATCTTTACATTTTCCCCGGTTACTGTCACGGGCCTTATATAGCTGTAGGGCCCTATATTATTATTGACCCCGATCCGAGATCCAATAATGACCGAAGCATTTACCCGGCTTCCCTGCCCGACCACTGTATCCGTGATCTGCGAGAATGGGCCTATTACGGAATCCTTCCCGATTATAGTTTTCCCCCTGAGAATGCATGATGGTTCGATCACTGAATCATTTTTGACTACCACCATTTCTTCAATATAGGTGGACCTGGGATCTTTCATGGTCACCCCGCCTTCCATAAGCTTTTTATTTATGCGGTGCTGTACGACCTTTTCCACCTGAAAGAGCTGATAACGGTCATTTATACCGGAAGTCTCAAGATGGTCTCCTGCAATAAGACTGCTTGCTTTAAGGCCTTTTTCAATAAGCACTTCTACTATATCTGTCAGGTAATATTCACCCTGCTTGTTTTTGGTATCAATTTTTTCTATATTCTCAAATAAAGATCTTGTATCAAAACAGTATACCGAAGAGTTTATTTCATTTATTTTTCTCTCAGCCGGGCTTGCATCAGCTTCCTCGATTATTTTTAAAATATTTCCCTTCCCTTTTTTTATCACCCTGCCGTACCCTGAAGGATCTTCCACAATGGAAGTCAGCACCGATACAGAACTTTTTGAACTTGCCCTGGAATCCACCAATTTTTGCAAAGTCCCGGCAGAGAGAAGCGGGCTGTCTCCGCTGAGCACGAGCATTTCCTGCCCGAATCCATCACCTGCCTCTTTTACCATCTTTACTGCATGGGCGGTCCCGAGCTGCCTGTCCTGGCTTACAATAGTGACCCCGGGGAAATTATTTTCAATATATTCTTTTACCCGTTCCTTTTTATGGCCCACAACAATAAAAATATTTCCGGGGTTCAATTTAGTGATAAGGGATAAGATATAATATATGATAGGTTGGCCGCATATTCTGTGAAGCACTTTCGGGATTTCAGACTTCATCCTCTTTCCCTTGCCGGCTGCCAGAATGACCACACTTAAGTCTTTAGAAAAGTCCATTTTAAACTTATTATTACTGCTACAACTTCAAATTATTAATGATACAAATAAATTGTAGCATAAAAGAAATATTAATCTAAGTAATACTTAAACAAATTTTCCTCCTGTTATTTCCTGTGAGACAGTCTCAGGACCCGGGCCAAAATATATGGTAATACAGATAAGACCATTACATTTTTCACCCGGTACTTCCTTTCTTAAAAAAGGCCGGACCTGACTACAAAAGTAATAGACCTGGGGCTGCTGCCGCCTGCCGGTTCCGTCAAGATCTTTTTTAAGTTTTCTAAAAAACCACCCGTCCTGGATTCCTTCCTGCCCCTTATTAATTAGAGTCCGCCAGTTTGGTCCCTGATGGATATTTAAAAGTATGATTTAACCCCTGTATTGTTATAATGGGCTTACAATACTGTTACATTTTATCAAATTTAATAAATGTATAAAATGACTGCAGGGCTCAGAAAAAGACCCGGTAAGCCAAAATGGGAAGTCCCAAAGGCAAAACAAATATTTTACTATCTAAAATATGCTGCAAAGAGCCGGATATCCCCAAAATACAAGAAACCGCTCATATGTGGCCTGAAACTTACCTACAGATGTAATCTCAAATGCCGGCACTGCCCTTTCTGGAGAAAAGAGGAGCCCCTGCAACTGGGCTACAGGGAGACAGTAAAAATATTAGAAAAGCTCCATGCTGAAGGGGTAAGGATCGTGATCTTTGAAGGCGGGGAACCCCTGCTCTGGAATGACCGCAAAGAAGGTAAAAATATCAGTGATATCATCGAATATGCAAAAAAACATTTCTTTTCCATCGGGATCACTACAAACGGGACAATACCTTTTAAAACGGCTGACCCTGATATAATGTTTGTCAGCATCGATGGACTGGAGGAGACCCATGACCATATCCGGGGAGAAAGTTTTAAAAAAATCATAAAAAATATCGGGGATCCGGATAATAGGTCCAGGATCATTGCCAATATATGTATCAGTAAATTAAATTTTTCCGAGGTGCCTGGACTTGTAAAGTTTTTAGCCGGTAAAGTATACGGGATCACGATCCAGTTCTTTTATCCTTATTCCAGGATGGAAGACCTGAGCCTGGACAAACAGCAAAAGACAGAAGTGCTCAAGAAGCTGTCGGGCCTTAAGAAAGAAGGCTACCCGCTTTTGGATTCATATGATTGCCTCAGGAGAATGGATGGAAATACCTGGAGGTGCCATGATTTTCTGGTGTCCAGCGTGGATCCCGACGGAAAGATAATTTACGGCTGTTACCTCAAAGGCAGGGCAGAAGATATATCCTGCAGTGATTGTGGTTTTGCTGCCCATTGCGAGATCTCAATGGCCTACCAGTTTAATCCGGGGGCACTGCAGGCTGCCAGAAGGATCTTCTGGGATAATTAGACCTGTGAAAAATTGCGGTGCCTACCTGGAATGCTGCATTACCTTTTGACCGATTATTTCACTTCCTTCAAACCTTAAAAGAGCTTCCTTTATACCCATGCCTCCTGAGAAACTGCCGACATTTCCATCACTCTTGATTATCCTGTGGCACGGCACGACTAGCATCAAAGGATTTTTACTAAGAGCTGTCCCTGCAGCACGGTGAGCCCGGCCGTGGCCCGAAAGCCTGGCAATTTGTCCATAACTCGCAGTTTCCCCAAATGGGATAGAAAAAACAGCAAGCCAGACAGATCTTTCAAATTCTGAACCAGAAATAAACTCAGGCTCAAGGCCCAGTTCTTTTGACCTGCCTTCCAGGTAATCAGTGACCCCGCGCTCGATCTCAAATGATTTTTTTTCTATTATCCCAATACTTCCGGTACCTTCAGGACCTGATGCCAGCCCGGCTGTAAAACGGCTGCATGTTCCTTTGCCTGTGCCCAGGAAAATGATTTTTTTCTTCACTCCGGAATCCCTCCACAAATAATACATCTGTCCGATCCAGGTCTTAAACTCACTTTTAAATATAACCATTCAGGTCATTTCCTTTTGGCTGCGGCTATTAGCTGTTTAGTCTTACAAAATAATCGATCGATCTATCATATGTCTTCTCGGCACTATCATCAAAATAACATGCCGGCAGTTCTCCGGCACTGCGGTGATAGGTAATGCATTCGCAGCAAACGCCCTTTCTTGGACATGATTGGTAAGAACAATTGCAGACAATAAGATTTCTTTCCTTATTGCACTCCATATAATGACTCCCTCCTATATTTATCCTTCTTCTATTTAATATTCTTGATCATTTAAAATTCAATTCCTTTTCTTGCTTTGACTCCACTGCTAAAAGAGTGCTTTATCTCTTTTATTTCTGAGACGATATCTGCCATCCTGATAAGCTCTGGCGGCGCCCCTCTTCCGGTAAGCACCAGGTAGACTTTTTCCGGCTTATTCCTTATAAGGTCCACCAGGTCTTCTGGCTGAAGCAGCCCATAAGAGAGAAGATTGTTTATCTCGTCCAGTATGACCATGTCATAGGCACAGCTTTTGACCTTTTGGACAGCATATTTAAAAGCATCTCCTGCAATATCCAGCTCCTTCTGTGTTATTACGGGCCTGCCGTCCTTAAATCTAATAAAACCCTTTCCAAGCTTCTCTATTTCAATATTGGGAATAGACTCTTTAATGATCTTTTCTTCTCCCGTCTTCCAGGTCCCCTTTATGAACTGCAGTATCAAGATCTTCATCCCATGGCCCGCTGCCCTGAGTGCCAGCCCAAGCGCTGCAGTGGTCTTTCCCTTGCCATTGCCGGTATTTATCAGTACAAGGCCCCTACCGCCATCTTTTTTATTTTTTACTTCTTCCATCCTTCTCCTGTCTGCTGAAAAGACTTATTCTTTCCTATTATAAACCATGTTTTAATATTTTATAAAACAGTCTCATGTCCATATTTTCCCTGAACAGCAGGGCCAGTGCATCATACTGTGCTTCTTTAAAGTCTTTATAAGACTTAAGGCCCGGGCCTGGCTTTTCCTGACCTCTCTTATGGATTTTTCTTAAGAATCCTATAACGATTTTCCTGAAAATATAGTTATCAAAAACACCATGGATATAAGTTCCCAGGACAGGGGTATTGTTTTCCCCATTAAATCTAATAAAGCCATCACTTATGCCGGTTGCTTTTTTTCCCCGGGACTTTATATTAAACAGCGGGATCATATCACTGCCTCCAGGGTGAACTTTTTTTGAGAGGCCCATATGGATCTCATATCCCGCCATCCTGTTTTCACCAGGGCTCCCGCCTGTAAAGCCGCTGCCGGATTGCTTTAAGAACTGCCTGCTTAGCTCAAAACCGACCTGGTAAGTATTTTTTTTACTTAAAAACACTGTCTCAATATCCATAAGCCCCAGGCCGTTTATACTCTGGATATCAGAAGACTCACTCTTAAACTTATCTGTTATCGTCCTTCCAAGCATCTGGTAGCCACCGCATATGCCCATGACCATCGAACCCGTTTCAAACTGTTTTTTTATTTCCTTTTCAAGGCCGGATCTTCTTAAATAAAGAAGGTCATCTATTGTACTTTTACTGCCGGGTATGATGACCAGGTGAGGATTTAGGTCCCTTAACTCGTCTTTATTCTTTATATATAAAAGATTTACATCCTTTTCCAGCTGGAATGGATTGAAATCAGTAAAGTTAGAAATATGGGGAAGATAAATAACTCCTATCGTACTTCTGCCCTTACTGCCTTTTTTGGCAAAGTGGGCTGGAGTTTTTTTATCTTTTTCTCTCTCAATATTTACAGAGTCTTCTTCTTCTATAAAAATATCCCTGTAGTAAGGTATCGTCCCCACCACCGGTATCCTTAGCTTCCGGGCTATATAGTCATTGCCGGGTTTTAGAAGGCTGACATCGCCCCTGAACTTATTCACAAGGAGGCCCTTTATATATTTTCTATAACTAAAAGGCAGAAGCTTTACCGTACCGTAAAAACTTGCAAATACCCCGCCCCTGTCAACATCCCCGACAAGCAGGACCGGGGACCCGGCCAGTTCGGCAGTCTTCATATTCACGATATCATTTTTTAAGAGATTGATCTCGGCAGGGCTCCCGGCGCCTTCTATTATTATATAATCAAATCTCTTCTTTAATCCGCTGATGATCTCACTTATTCTATTTATATAAAATATCTTGTTCTTATTATATTCTGCAGCGCTCATATTACGCACTACTTTGCCCATGAAGATTATCTGGGCTCTCTGGTCCGCGACCGGCTTAATAAGTATGGGATTCATTTCTACTTCCGGCTCAAGCCCGCATGCTTCTGCCTGGACTACCTGGGCCCTTCCCATCTCACCGCCTGATGCAGTAATAAAGGAATTAAGCGCCATGTTCTGGGATTTAAAGGGACATACACTATACCCATCCTGTTTTAAGATCCGGCATATTGCAGCTGCTGTGATGCTTTTGCCCACATGTGAAGATGTTCCCTGGATCATCAATGATTTTGATTTTCCCATTATCATTTCCTTTAGGATTATAATACTTTAAAGATCTGCTCCTGTGATTTTATTACCACGGCACCACTGTCTATTATTTGCCTGTACAGTTTTTCGGCTTTTCCCCCGGTATGGTCCCTGCCTTTTATGGCTTTCCCCCCGATTATGATCACCTTTTTCCCAAGGCGCAAAGCTTCCCTCACTGAGGCCAGGTTTGAAAAATTACCATGCCCGAATTCTACTTCCGGAAGGATCACTGCTTCGCTCGACTTTATAAATCCAAGGTTTTTATTCTGTGAGGCGAGGCTGATGGGAGAGAACGGGGCCTCTACGACATATGGTATATCCAGCATTTTTGAAGTACTGAGATCAGTATCAAAAGTGTTTATGACCCCGCATGAGACCCCATATCCATGCTCATGCAATAAACTGATCACCGGGGACGCTGCTCCCCCTCCCCCGATAATATGGATCCTTGATGCTTTTCCCCTGGCCCTGCTGAGCATGCCGGTATCCAGGCTGGGCTTAAAGATAGGGCTGATATAAAGCTTTCCCGTTATTGGATTCTTGCCGACCAGTACATCACTCCCGAATACTTTTTTTAAATTCTCCCGGTTTATTATTTCTGCAGTTTCCCCATATTTAAATATCCTGCCGTCTTTTAATAATATGATCTTCTCACTGTTCTGGATGGCAAGATTAATATCATGAAAGATCCCGATCACTGTCTTTTTCTCTTTACGGTTGAGGTCTAAAAAAAGATTCATGAATTCTATCTGGAAATTTATATCCAGGTGGGCAGTCGGTTCATCAAGAAGAAGTATAGGGCTGTCCTGCGCCAGTGCCTGGGCCAGGATCACTCTTTGCTTTTCCCCGCCGGAGAGTTCTGCAAACCTTCTCTTTGCGAACCCGGCTATCTTTGTCCTTTCCATGACATCTTCCACTACCTCAAAGTCCCTGCTTCCTTCACTTCCAAATCTTGATATATATGGATGCCGCCCCATCATCACCATTTCCCTGACATTGAAACTAAAGCTGGGATTAGTATACTGGGGGACAATAGCGATCATCCTGGCAAGGTCCTTTGAGTTCAGGTCCCTGATATCACTGCCTCCGACCTCGACTTCTCCCGTAAAGTTTTTCAGGACCTTGCTTATAATATTTACCAGGGTGCTCTTGCCTGCACCATTCGGGCCGAGTATTGATATAAAGCTTCCCCGCCTTATATCAAAACTGATATCATCCAGCACCTTTTGCTGATTATATGCAAAACTTAAATTTTTTATTGAGAGTATATTATTTACTGTCATTTTTTAAAAAATCTGTTTTTTTGACCTTACAAGCAGATACAGGAAAAACGGGACCCCTACTATGGAAGTTATGATACCCACCGGTATCTCCCTGGGAGAAAGTATGGTCCTTGCAAGAGTATCCGACAACAGCATTACGATCCCTCCGGCAATAGCAGAAGTCGGAAACAGTATTTTATGGTCCGGCCCTACCATGAGCCTCATGATATGAGGAGTGATGAGGCCGACAAAACCAATTATCCCACTGACAGAAACTGCCATGGCCGCAATAAGTGAAGCTGCCACAAGAAGGATCTTCTTGACCCTGTCTGTCCGTACCCCGAGCTGTGTCGCCCTCTGGTCACCAAGTGAGATTATATTTAAGTCCCTCATAAAAAAGGATGAAAATATAATAAGGATCATGACCAGGGGAGTCAAAGTGCCCAGCTTTATCCAGGAGGCCGCGGTAAATCCCCCCATTATCCAGAATATTACTTTTGCCATATCCTGGGACCTGAAGATGAGTATAAAATAGGTCATGGAGCTGAGCATGGCACTGAGCGCAATACCTGAAAGAAGCAGGGTGACCACTGAGATCTTCCCCCTGGTACTTGCGATGGCATATACCAAAAAAGTAGTGCCCAGAGCTCCAAGAAGAGCAAATATCGTGGTGACCGAAATACTTAAAAGGCTTATTCCTGTTACAAATATAAGGGCAATAGTAGCTCCAAAGGCGCCTCCGGCAGAAACCCCTATAACAAAAGGATCCGCCATCGGATTGCGGAATATGCCCTGGAAAATAACTCCAGCTCCGGCCAGGGCCACGCCTACTATTACGGCCATGAAGATCCTTGGCAGCCTTATCTGTGAAATAACTGCGACTTCCTGCGGATTGAAGCTGTCTGTATCTATGAGAAGGCTCAGACCCGGTATATAGCTTGCAATGATCAGGCTGGTTTCTTTTATGGGTATACTGGCTGCCCCTATTGATGCTGAGAGTATCACCATGAATGCCAGCAGCACTAAAAGTACGATAATATATCTAATAGTTTTCCTGGTGCTTCCCATGACTCCCTATATTTTGTTTTAAAGATCTAAATAAATCTTAATATGAGAAAACTTACCATAAGATAAGAAAGCTCTATTATTTCACCGGTCCCGCCAATAATATCCCCGGTTATGCCGCCGATCCTCCTTGTAAAAAACCAGCTTACCAGGAGCAGGGCAGGATATAATATTAAAAGCACCGCCAGGGCCGCAGCCAGCAGGAACAGTAACTGGTAAGTCCCTTCAAGATTTTGTAAAAAACCGGGCCCTGCTGCCCCCCGGCCCCAGAAGCACCCGATCAGCACATGCGCCGCAAAAAATAGTAGGACCAGGTATATAGTAGAAATATAGAGATTTTTTCTCCTGGACCTGCTCCTGGCAAAGATCCTGCCCAGGCTTGTCCGGCCCCGGACATTTTTATACCTGCTTATAAGATTTACCATGCTCCACCTTCCAAAAGCAGGCATAAAGACAATGACCAGGTAAAAATACAGTGTACTGCCGCCGCTTTTACCGGCCAGATAATAAAGGAAGGCAATTTTTAAAAGCAGTAAAAAAATAATGGACAGTAATCCAAATACTCCGATATCACTTTTTTTCATGATCTCCAGGATCTTTTTCTTGCTGCTCCTGCCGGAAAAAACACCATCGAACATGTCAGAGAGGCCGTCCAGGTGGCTCCCGCCGGAAAGAAATACTTCAAGCATCACAAGTAAAATGACTAAAAGGAAACCGGGGAATACAAAACTGGCACCATAATAAAAAAGAGCCATCGCGAGCCCCATCATGATCCCTACCAGCGGAAAATAAACTGTGGAATCTGCGATCACTTCGGTTTTCTGGATACTTTTGCCGGGGATCTTTATTATAGTCAAAAATCCCAGGGCATTAATAAATCTTGCCATCTATTTTAACCTCTGCTTAAGTCCAGCTATAAAAAAGTATACTTCATCTGATACATGGGCCATCTCTTTATTGACATTTCCCATCAGGTCCCTGAAAATCCTTCCCAGTGGAAAAGCCGGGACCACTCCCATGCCTAATTCATTTGATATGACGATTATATTCAAATCACTTTTTTTTAAAATTTTTATAAAAGCTTTAAAAAACATCAATACTTCTTTTTCTATTCTTTCTTCTTCTTTGTTTGCCAGGACTTCAAGGTCATCTATTTTATACCGGTCGATGACCTGGAAGATCAAATTGGTCATGCAGTCGACCAGTACCGTATCGAATTTATTAGATGAAATACTCCCGAATATCTTTTCAATTTCTTCAATTTTTACCAGTGGGCTCGTGATTTCAAAAGTCTTCCAATTTTTTGGCCTTCTACCCTGATGCGTCCTGACCCTTTTTTCCATCTCCTTATCTGTAATTTTTGCCGTGGCAAAATATGCTATCCTGCCTGGAATAGACGCAGCAAGTTTTTCACCAAAACTGCTTTTCCCGCTTCTTGCTCCGCCTAATAGAAGATAGATCTTTCTCAATAGAACTCCTTTTTATATATTTACTTTACTCCAGTATTTCAAATTCTCCAAAAATTTCCGGATGGATCGCCGTGGCAAACATCTTCAGTCCCTTAATAACATTAGGGCTCGGCCTGGATACCGGATTATCCGGAACAATATAGACCCTGTCATTTATCACTGCATCAATACTCAAAAAACGGTTATCTTCTTTGATCACTGAAGGATCAGCTGCAAGTGACATGGGGGCAATGATTATATCCGGATTTTTTTCAATAAGGGTCTCTACACTGTACTCCGGCCACCCTGTCAGGCCATCTTCAGCGAGTATGTTTATCCCCCCGGCTTTTTCGATCAGATCGCTGATAAATGTATCTTCTCCTGCACTCATAAGCGGATCATTCCATACTTCATAGAAGACCCTGGGCCGCTCATCGGGGCTTAAGTCTTTTACCTGGCTGTAGATACCATCTATTTCTGACTTCAAGCTGCTGGCAAGATCCTGCCCCTTTTTTTCCAGGCCGAATATCCTGCTGATATTTATGATCTCATCATATATGCCATCGACACCCCTGATATCGATGACTCTGTAGACCGGGATTCCCAGTTTAACTATTTTTGCATAATCATCCTCGGGCCCCCCGGTAATAACTATAAGGATATCCGGGTCCAGCTCAATGACCCTTTCAATATTTAAGGTCTGGTAGTCCCCGACTCCTTCAAATCCTTCGGCAAGGGGCTCTCCCATCATCACACTAAAACTGTCCACTTCCAGTACCAGGTCCATTGCATCAAGCCCGTCTATTGTCTCAAGTGCGCTTGGGGAAAGGACTATAGCGCTCTCTGCAGGTTTTTCAAGATTTATAATGTTCTGCTCGCCGTCTACTACTTCTATCGCATCCGGTGATCCCTTGCCCGTGCTTTCCGAAGCCCTGGCTTTGCAGCCTGAAAACAGTATTGAAAATACTGTAATGGACAGGACCAGGATCACTGCCGCAGCAAGCTTTATGTTTTTTGCCATTAATTTCTCCATTCATATTTTGTTTCTAAATAAAAAACTCCCACCTTCTCCGGAGGGAGTATCTCTTAATAAATTAAAAAATGCCCTCTTTCTACCGAAGAGAGTAAAGTAAACTACTCACAGGTTTCCTGGCTTAAGGGACTTTACTCTTCGCCTTCCCGGCATCTTCTGCCAGTGGCTTTAAAGGAAGAGCACACACCCTACTACAGTGGCGGGACCGCTCCAGATTTTAACTGGATTCCCTGATAAATAATAGTAATCTGTCGACTAAATTTTTAAAGAACAAATGTAATTAACAGGTATTAATGTTACTACAAAAACATAAAAAAGCAATAATTTTAAAAATATTATTAGCATTCCTGGTCAAAGTCTAAAAGTATTGAAACTAATCAGCCGTTCATCCGTTTATAGAATAAATCACTAATAAGCATTTTTTAGTAAATGAGCGAACAATTAATATACCGGGTCCTGATCATCATAGTATTTGCTTTTGCAGCTTTAGTAATCACATCCCTTTTTTGGATCACTGCTCCCTATGGCCGGCATGTCCGGCGGGGCTGGGGGCTTGCAGTAACAGCCAGGCTGGGATGGCTGATCATGGAATTTCCTGCCTTTTTTGTGATAATCCTCCTATTTTTCCTTGGAGACAGAAAAACTAGCCCTGTGGCCATAGTATTCCTTGTCATGTGGTCTATACATTATACTCACAGGACCTTTGTCTACCCTTTCCTTATGAAAGGCGGAAATAAAAAGTTTCCTATCCTCCTTGTTTTATTTGCCATTACATTCAATATAATAAATGGCTACCTGAACGGCAGGTATCTTTTTCATTTTTCTCCCGTCTACAGCATAAGCTGGTTTTATGATCTCCGGTTTATAGTCGGGTTTATTGTCTTTTTTACCGGAATGGCTATCAATCTCCATTCGGACCATGTTCTCAGAAGTTTGAGAAGATCAGGCGGTACTGATTACAAGATCCCAAAACGGGGTCTTTTCAAGTATATTTCCTGCCCTAATTATTTTGGTGAGATGATAGAATGGACGGGCTTTGCTATTGCCACCTGGTCACTTCCGGGCCTTGCTTTTGCTGTATTTACCATTGCAAATCTAATGCCGAGGGCTTTCTCCAATCACAGGTGGTATCTTGAAAGTTTTTCGGATTATCCTAAAAAGAGAAAAGCTATTATTCCTTTTGTGATGTGACCATTACAGGATCTTTACTTCCCTGAACCACTTGAAAGTATCTTCAATTGATTCCCTTATCGGCCTCGGATCATACCCGAGTTCCCTGGACGCCTTCTGGTGGCTGATAAATGAATTGCTTCCAAGAGTGCAGATGGAATAACTTGTAAAACGGGGGGTTTTATTTGCCAGATTATAGTATACGGGGGTACAGTAACCTGCAATCTTTGCAAGCCACAGTGGGATCTTTAATTTTGGCGACTTTACTCCAGTGATCTCCTGAAGCATATTAAACATCCGATCCATGGTGACCCTCTCGCCTGACAGGATATAGGTCTCTCCGTCCCTACCCTTTTCTGCCGCCATGATATGTCCCGAAGCCACATCCCTTACATCGACAAAATCATATGCTCCGCCGACAGCCATCAAGAGTTGCCTGTTAAAAAAGTCCACAAAAGTCTGGGCGATCGGTGACAGCCTGAAATCATATGGGCCGAGTACCCCGGTGGGACAGACGACAGTAGAAGGCAGGCCGTCTTTTGATGCCTGTCTCACTGCCAGGCTGGCGAGTGCTTTGGAGCGGTCATACTCTCCCCTGTCATTTTCAGGGACAAATGGCATTTTCTCATCTATAATGGTCCCTTCCGGCGGCTCTTTTAGGGCATGGATCGAACTGGTATATACAAGTTTTCTCACACCGCTTCCCTTGCAGGCTGAAATAACATTTCTGGTTCCTTCAAAATTGGCCTCGCGTATAAATTTCTTATTCCCCGGCATGATCGATATTACACCCGCAAGGTGGTAAACAGTATCGACTCCCTTAAAGGCCCTGTCAAGGGATCCTTTATCCAGGATGCTTCCGGATATTTTTTCTATATTTAATCCTTCAAGCGAGGTGGTGTCTGATGTTGAACGGATAAGGGCCCTTACATTTCTGCCTCTTTTCAAAAGCTCCCTTACAAGCACATTCCCAATACTGCCATTTGAACCGGTGACTAGATCCATAATAAATATTTACTGATTTTTAATTATTCAGCATTCAAGTATTACATATACTATTGTGCTTAGTCAAAAAAATTATTCATTTTTTTCTGAAACCCCTGCCTGGCCGAAGGTAGCCATCTCATTTAATATTTTTATGGAAGCTTCAGCTATATTTATTCCAAGGGCAGCACCTGTCCCTTCTCCCAGGCGCATATTAAAATCAAACATAGCCTTTAGCCCTATTTTATCCAATACGATTTTATGGCCCTTCTCCACTGAACAGTGCGAAGCAAACATATAATGCGCTGACTCTGCAGAAATAGCATGGGCAATAAGTGCCCCGGCCCCTGATATAAATCCATCTATTACAACCGGTATCTTATTTGCCGCACAGCAAAGGATCACTCCTGCGATCCCCCCTATTTCATATCCCCCGATTTTTGATAATACATCGATACCGTCACTTCCCACAGGCTTATTTACCTGGATGGCTTTTTTTATTATCTCTACTTTATTCTTAAAGCCTTTCTCATCGATCCCGGTTCCATAACCGGTAACGCTTTCGACATCCACTCCACATATTACAGAAGCTATGGCACTGCTTGAAGTGGTATTCCCGATACCCATATCTCCAGTAGCAATAATGTCATAACCTGCCTTTATCAGGTCCTGTGCCACTGTGATCCCTGCTTCCAGTGACTGTACGGCCTGTTCCCTGCTCATTGCAGGGCCTCTTGCCATATTGGCGGTCCCGCGGCCGATTTTTTTGACGATCAGCAGCGGATCCTCTTTAAAATCAGCGGCAACTCCAATATCCACAATTACTACTTCGGCTCCTACATGTTTTGCCAGTACATTTATTGCCGCCCCGCCTGCTAAAAAATTATATACCATCTGGGGTGTCACTTCTTTTGGATATGCACTTACTCCTTCATCTACTACCCCGTGGTCTGCTGCCATCACCACAACGACTTTCTTGTTTATCTCAGGGCTCAGGTCCCCCCTGATGGTCACGATCTGCCTGGCCAGCTCTTCCAGCCGTCCCAGGCTTCCCTGCGGTTTGGTCAGGCCGTCAAGTTTTTCCTGTGCTTTTTTTGTAAATTCCGGATCTGGTATTTCGATTTCTGAAAGTATCTCTTTTAGCCTTTTCATCAATTTCCCTTCATTTTTTTATTAAATAAAAAATCCTTAATACCATCTCAACCTGTAGATGTATTAAGGATTATACCCAGCATATCTAATCCTTTCTTTTTCCACGAAGAAGGTTAAATCTGGTCAAAAAGCAGGTCTTCTGGCTTACGGATCAGTCTACTCTCTGCGCCTTCCCATTTTCCTTAGAAGAAAATAGTGGCAAATTGCAGATTTCGTCCCCGTTCACAGCGGCGGGACCGCGTTCGCTTATAACGAACTTCCCATTTAATCTCTATAAAGAGAACATCTTGACCGTATGAATTATTTAAAGTACTGGATTTAAATAATTATTTTTTAAAGGAACAAAATTTATTGTGGTTTAATATATAGAATTTGCAGGACTATGTCAAAATAGATTTAATTATATTTATTTAAGATCATCACTGATGCAGCAATACTGGAATATTTAGTTTCTTCACTGAGGATTATCCTGTCAACGATAATTTAGTAATTACACTTCCTGTTTTCTTAAAACTATACTGTATCTCTACTAATCTTTTGTCATCTCCTTTCTTGTAGGGATACACTACTACTTTATCGACCATGATATTTATTATTTCTTTTTTTAATTTGAAATCAGGATTCTTAATTTTATCTACAAATAAAGTTAATACTTTTTCAATTTCTGATATTTTCCTTTTTTCAAACTCTTCTTTTTTGCTTAGTTCTTCATAATACTTCCTTTCTTCTGATAATTTTAATTCTTCATTTTTTATTTTTTCAATTTCTACTTTTATATTAGCCTCAAGACAGTCATCGCCCATCCTAATGAATTTAATAAGTCGTAACCTCTCCAGTTGTAACTTCTTAAATTTATAATCTATAGCTCTAAGTTCTTTCTTAACATCGACCCTGGACACTTCAGATAGCCTCTGGTGCAAGAAATTTTTAATTGTTAATGGATTATTAATAAAATGTTTTAGGTCATCCCAGATTTCATTTTCTATAACATCAGCCCTCATAGCTTTATTAAAGCACTTGGTTGGATTATTTTTGTTTTTAAGCCTATTGTTATTGCATACATAATAGGTCAATTTTCCATATGCTACTCCAGTAAAATTCCTATCACACTTCGAACACTTTATTTTACCGGTCAGGAGGTATTGCCTCTTTGTATGCCTCATAGACTGTATTAGGTTACTCTTTAAAACGTCTTGGGCTTTTTCCCAAATATCGGCAGAAACGATGGGAGAAACTTTTATGACTTTATTTAATCCATCCTTTTTTGCTCTTTTGCCAATAATTTTCTCACCTTTATATATTTCATCTTTTATTAGATTTCTTATTCTTGGCCCAGACCAGTATTCTGCTTTCTTTCTTTTCAACTTATTTTTTCCTGGAGTACATGGAGGGATATTTTCTTCATTTAATATTGTGGTTACTTTTTCACAAGATAGTTTATTTGTTGTAATCAATGAATAAATTTTTTTAATTACATCAACTTCAGAATATTTTCCCAAAAGTACTTTTTCATCATATAATTTTAACTTTTTAGTTTCTTTGTTTACAACATAACCATATGGCGGCACTCCACCAATCCACTTTCCATTATCTAATGACCTTTGCTTTCCAATCCTGGTCCTATAGATAGTGTTTTCCCTTTCTTGCTCTGCAACAGCTAATAACACTGCCAATACAATCTTGTCTTCAGTATTTTCAGTTATTGATTTTAATTCAACTCCATAATCTTTGAGCCTTCTTATAGCGGTTAATGAATCATACATATTTCTACCAAACCTATCTAACTTCACTATTAGCACTCGGAAGAATTTACCATTTCTAGCATCATTTAATAGTTCAGATCCCTGTGGTCTTTTATCAAAAGGTATAGCACCCGGAATGCCATCATCATAATATGATTGGTAAACTTCGAGACCCTTTGCCTTAACATATTTTTCTAGCTCAATTTTCTGGTTTTCTATAGTTTCATTGTGCTTCTGATTATCTGTAGAAACTCTTCCATATTGACCTTTCCCCCAAAAACTGATCCAAACATAATGTTAGTTTTTAACTTAAAAACTGGACCAAGGATTGGGGTAAGGTCAAAGCGTTGGCGAATTTGATAAAGGGGGTAGGTGAGTGGTGAAATTTGAGGCTTTCATATACTTTATATTTAATAGTAATAATATGTTTATATGAAAATATTTTTATAGTATTTATTTCCTTTTAATAAACACTATATGCTATTTGGCTATTTCCTTGATCTCTTCTAAGAGTTTTGGATAATATTTAAGAGTTATTGGAAGTTTTTCCATATCAAAACTATCCGCCTGAGAAGAAATCTCTGCTGCCCAGTCCATAATGATATTTAGGCTGTACTTTTTCCCAAGCTCTTTAGCTTCGGTTGCAAAATCTTTTATATCACTTATGATAAATGTCCTGGCTGCTTTCTCCCACTTTCCCTTCATGGGACCTTCAAGTATTGAGATAAATTCAGACAGCTTTTTTCTTACTTCTGGAGCGATTACCTCGGGAGCATTTTTCCTACTATCAGTTTTATCCATTGGTTCTTTTGACTTGCTTTGGATTTTTGTAAAAGCAAGGTGAAGAGTAAGCTCTTTTAATAATCTATCTCTATTCACAGGCTTTCTTATATAGCCATCAGATTTTGATTTCTTAACTTTTTCTTCCTGATTTTTCATTGCAGACGCGGTTAGCACCAGGATGGGAATA
>SDBS01002036.1_pt1 | contig 20349 bp, 25 predicted proteins | sample 2277091 | NCBI WGS metagenome assembly SDBS01 (sample SAMN10404972, study PRJNA504765) | marine sediment metagenome | isolation source: marine sediment core GS10_PC15, 163 cmbsf | place: Arctic Ocean: Southern Knipovich Ridge | collected 2010 | reverse complement strand
TCCGATTTCGCTGGAGGAGTTCGTTGCTCACTGGTTGACCGAGAAGGGGGCGCACTTCCTCCCGGCCTCTGGCGACACGGGCAGCGGGGCGTACAAGGGATCAGCCACCGCGGCCGGCGTATCGATCGAGGATCTGGACAAGGACCCAAGACGCAAGGCCCAGTTCATTGCGACGTACGGGCCACAGGCCTACGTGCAGTTGGCACGGAGGAAACGTAAGTAATCCTGATTTTTTGGCTTATCACGCATTCGAAAGGATAGGACATGACTGCTGAATATGGTGCACCGTCTGACATGGTGTACAAAGACACGCTCCGGGCCGAGGAATATCGACGGACGGTGGAGAAGCTGGATATCTTCAACGTTGCGGCCGGCGGGGCAATTGTGCTGGAGAGCGACCCGGCGAGACAGATGGCTCAGGGTGGCGACTTTACAGAGACTGGGCGCTGGAAGCCGATCGACAGCCTGGTAGCCCGGCGTGACAACGACAATCCGGGCACCGCCGTGGACGTCAAGAAGCTGGAGATGACCGGGGGCAAGCTTGTCAGCCAGACCAAGGGCTGTGGGCCTGTCTCTGTCACTGACATTCAGGCGAGGAAGGCCGGCCGCCAGTTCGACATGAACTCCGCCATGGTCAATCTCGGCCAGCAGTTTGCGGATAACAAGATTCTCACTATCCGCAACAACATCATAGCAGCTGCGGTCGCTGCGGTGGATAGCGCCGACACGCCCACCGCGGACGTCCACATTCTGGACGTTGCCCGGGGCAAGGTTTCGGGCGCCAAGGTGACGGCTACGATGAGCCACATCAACCTGCTGCTGGCGAAGGTGGGCGATGGCCGCGAGGACATCGTGACGTTCGTGATGCCTTCAGCGGTGTTCGCGGACTTGGTTGGTGATTCCATTTCGAACTACAAGTTCGATCGGGTAGCCGGCGTGACTATCTACCAGGACGTGGTTCAGGCATTTGGGCGGACGGTGCTTGTTGTGGATGCGCTGGCGCTGTCCGAGGATCTGACCAGCAGCTATCACGCGGAGTACTCGGTGCTCGGCTTGGGCTTGGGCGCGCTGGCGGCCAGGATCATCTACGATCAGGGCATTGAGATCCAGCGCGACATCCTGAAACAGTCGAGCATGACGTACGTGCGCGAGGACTTCGACGTGGAATACGAGGTCTACGGCATGAAGTGGAACAGCGCGACGGCAAACCCAACCGACGCGCAGCTTGCGACCGCGGGCAACTGGGATGAGGACTACGACGATCACAGGCAGTTCAAGATCGTCAAAGGCATCTTCAACGCGACGGTGTAATGCGGCGAAGTGCTCCAACAGGCCGGCGGGCGGTGATTGTGGGCAACGGTTCATCTGTTGACCGGTTGCCTGTCCGCGGCCTGGGGGATGTTCCAGGCTGACGAGGAATGCATCGTTGTCGGCACGAACCGGGCGCTGTGCTTCGAGGCCCTGCGCGACATTCGCCTGGACGCGATGGTGATCCGGGACAGGTGCCGCAATCTCTGGTATCCGCAGGATTGGGGTATCCGATACGAGCAGGAATTGTGGAATCCTACTGAGAGCTGGAAGGTGGGCAAGGACAGGACCGTGAACTGTGACGAGTTTGTGCGATTTGTGCCCACCTGGCAGGATGTGCGCGTACTGGATGAGAACCGGGAAGCCGCAGTGCTCTTGCAGAATTCGGTTGTGCTTATGGCGGCAAACTGGGCGTGGCTCCAGGGCGTGCGAGAGCTTCTGCTAGTCGGTGTGGACTACTGCGGCAGGCACGCCCGGATGATCCCGCCTTTCCGCGACGCCCCCATGAGTTGGCGGGGGCATTACGACAGACCCGTGGCAGAAGGCATCGAACGCGAGTTTGCCTCGGCCGTCGCCTCTGTTGAATCGCTCGGCGGGACAATGGTGAATATCTCCGAAAGCACCAAACTCAAGGCTGTACCCAAGGCAACATGGAAAGACACATTGGCATCGTAGCATCAGGCCGTCAGTGGCGCGACCGCGGCCGCGTGATCGGTTTTCCGCACCGCCACCTGTTCGAGGGCCTTAGGGAAATCGGCTGCGAGCCGATAGTTACCGCAGGCGGCCAATGGCCGCTGTTGACGGAACCAGTCGAAGCGGTCTTCTTGTGGAACGGCACAAAGGGCCGCTCTGGCGAGTATGCCCGGCGGTTCAGGGAGCAGGGCACGGTTGTCTTCGTTATGGAGCATGGTTGGTTTGACCGGCGAAGACACGTTCAGATAGATCACAAGAGTTTCGCCCATTCGGCCTCGTGGGCGACTCGAGAACATTTTGACTCACCCCCGCCAGAAGAGGGTCGGATGCGTTTCCGTCGTGCCTTCGGGCGGCTGCCCAAGCCGCTGAAGTCGGCAAAGACGCGGCGGGGCTACATTCTCGTGTTGCTTCAGGTCCCGGGTGATTCGCAGTTGCGAGATTCCGAGATAGACTCACCGGGTCCCCTTGTGCGTGCTGTTGAGGCGGCCGCTCCGGCGGGCTTCGACATACGTGTCCGCCGGCACCCGCTGCACGACTGGACCTGCGAGGCGAAGGGTCGGGGCCGGACGATGGGCGGGTCGCTGAGAGAGGCCGTCGAGGGCGCTGCCTTCTGCGTGACGATCAACAGTACGGCGGGTATTGAGTCGCTTGCACTGGGATGCCCAGTCGTGTGCCTTGGCCCCGCCCTATACGCGACAGCCGGCGTTGCGTTACAGACGAACCTTGCCGATATGCCCGCCACCATAGCGAAGATGGCGGCAGGCTGGCGGCCGACTACCAAAGCCGTTCACAACTTCCTGTACCACCTTGCGTGCAGGCAGTGGACATTTGACGAGATAGCCGGGGGCACTGTTTTGCGTCGCTTGCTCGGGGCTATTGAAGATTAGTGGCGGATCGAGCAACCGACTGATCGCTGTTATCCTGGAGCTATACAAATGAACTTCGAGTATTGCATCGCATATGAAGACCGTGACAGCCTGCACACATCGCGGTGGTCCCTGAGCGGTGTGAACACCAAGGAGAACGGGAATACAAGAAACGGCTGGTTGTGGCTCTCGTGCAGCAGCAATGGCGGTACCGTCACGGCGGCGCTTTATAAGAACGACGCTTGCGGCGACTCCGACAAGGTAGCGACCGGGACGGCGGACGTGACGGATATTGAAACCGTCGCCGCAGTCTGCTGGCTGCAAGAGGCCAATTCCAGCGGCCTGGCTGGCGAGTTCTATTTTGAGGACTACACGGAAGATGTGGAGGCCGTCCCCGTGATGGCCACGCTGTGCACGGATGCTGATCTCCTCGATGAATACCATAACCTTGCCGACCTGCCTGCGGACGTTTACGACTCGGGCGTGGGCATGGCCAGATACTGTGCTGTTGCCACGCAAAAAGTGCTGCTGTTGGTCTCACAGATGTACGCTGAGGCCCTTGGCGGCTGGGGAGCGCCAGAGCATCGGTACAGCACCGTTTCATCGCGTGCCGTTCCGGACTACCGGGCGGTCGCGGCCCCGGATCAGCTCAAGGACGCAGCCGTCCACTGGGCACTGATGCTGGCCTTCGGCAGCTGCCATGAGCGGGCAGCAGGCACGATGTATTCGCAGCTACGGGACTACCACGACGCCAAGCGCAAGGAGGCGATTGCCGCCTGGAACCTGGCGCTGAACACCGATCCAGATTCGGATGAGGACGCCGACACTTCCAGGTCCACCGGTGTAAGGCGCATCACGCGCTTATAGACATCGCAACAGACAGCGCAGGGAACGTCAGATGACGGACATTAACGTAGCCAATAAGGACTGGGCGATTATAGGTGCGGTCGTGACGGCCCTGGAGGCCGCACAGATCGACAGCGAGGCGGTATTCCAGGGCGTGACAGTTACCACCAACAGCGGACAGGCTGCGGAGTGTCAGCTTATCGGCCCAACACCCAAGGCAATCGTCCGGTACGTAGCAACGGTGGAGAATGTTTCGCCCGAGGACGTTCGCGGGTGTCATGTTGCCCTTGAGGTGCTGATTTGCACGAAGATCACCGGCGGGGTGGACGAATCGAGCCGCGCTGAGGAGATACTTCGCCTGACCAATGCCGCGCGGAATGCCATCGAGGCCAGCCCGCCTGCCGATGCCTCCGCCTGGGCCGGCGGGGGCTACCGCCACGATGCCATTCGTTGGGGCGAGGCTGAGATTGACACTACCGAGACCCTTCCCTGGGTTATCTGCCGCCTGCCGATAGAGATCGGCTTTGTGCTTGAGGCCGGGATCGCCCACTAGGAGTTGACTCGTGGCCATTGCCTACCAGGTATTTGAAAATGTTTCGAACGTGGCCCTGGGCGCTTCGGCTGTGCATGGCGTCGAGTCCGTGAGGCTCACCAGGAAGCGCCTGGAGATCCGCGCCTCTGGCGACGGCGAGCTTTACGATTCTGTCGCGGCGGGCGGCCCGTGCAGTGTCTCGGGCACGATCGACATGCTGGACCCGGTTTCTGCGGCGGCGTTAGACGGACAGGTAGGGGCCTTGTCCTTCATCTGGGAAGCCGCCGGCGCCGGGACGGACAAGACCGTCACTATCACCAACGTTAGCGTAACGGGTGTGGACATCGATGTAGGCCGGCGTGGAAAATCTTTGGCTGCTGTTCATTTTGCCGCTGCCGGCACCGATGGCGTCACAGACCCCGTTGCCATTACATAAGTCTCAGAGGGTCAGTACCCGACTATGTCCATTCCAACGTTCAATTCTATTGCACTGTGCTCCGCCGCTGCGCGTGATGAGCCGGGCCCGATAGACGTACGAACTCAGGTTGAGGCCCTGCCCGGTGCAGACGGTCAGTTCGTGCAGTGTCATGGAAACGGCGGCAGGGATATTCGCGTAACCGGCATGCTTGAAGGTTCCGGCGGTACGCCGGGTGAAAGTAACCAGGCGCTGAAAGCCGCGATGCGAACGCTTCAGGCCTTGGCTGCCGGCGCTACAGTCGCAACCTATGTGGGCACGGACGGTAGTAGCTACAGTTTCTGCATACTGACCGCCTACCGTGCAGCGGGACCTGTCCAGGTACGCAAGGATACTACAGGCTACACCGCGATGGTGGCCATAGAGGCCGTCATACGCAACTTGGCACCATGAGCTACACGACTTCGGGCATATCGTATCTTGGCGCTGAGACCTTCGACGGCGGGAGGGCTGAGCGCTACAGCACCACACACACCGACAAGGTGATCCAGCTCTACGTGTCCGGGGAATTATGCGGATGGGCCGAGCCGAATGAAGGCGTGGTCGAATTCCACATCCTGGATACAGACCCGGCGGATGTGATCTTCCCCCTGGCCGTGGATAGGGAAAACTCGGATACCGATTACTGGTCCGATGCCTTTCCTGAAGCTGCTGCACGGGGGAATGAGATCAAGATCCAGACGCCGCAGCTTATGAAGTATGCGCCGACGGACAAATGGAAAGTCTATCGGGGCGATGCGGGGGATGCTTCGGCTACGAAGCTCATCCGCGAACAGGGGTTCTATCCCGGCGGCCGAAGGTCCGGCGGCTTCGGCCTTGGAGCTTTCGGCTATGGCGGATTTGGGTGGGACGGCTACAACGCCAAGGGTTTCGGGTACAACTTCGGCTATGGTGAGTTTGGTTTCGACTGCGACATGCTGGAGCACATTACCGAAGCCCTGCCGCCCGGCACTTACCCCGTGAAAACTGTCGTCGAGGATGAGCATGGCAACGAATCCACGGCAACAACGGACACCGTGACGCTGGATACCTACGCCCGTCCGGCTTCGGTTCTGGCGATCGAATCCTACGATCAGGCGACGGATGCGATGGAACTTTCCTGGACGGAATCGCCAGACATTAGCTAAGAGGTTGAATAATGGCAAACCCGACTGAATCAGCACTTGGATCATCCGCGGCGGACGCCCTGAGCGGCACGACGGACCCGAACACCGGTCGCATCTACAACACGATTGGCGATTCGACGTACTACACGGAGCATTATGAGCATGAGGTGATCGCCAATCGCGTTCTCGCCTTGGCCAATGAACTCCGCGTCGTCAAGGATGGGGCCCTGACATACGGCGTGTTCGCCGGGAAGTATATGAACGGCACCACGGAGGTCAACTACGCCGGGTCCACGGGCAATGCTCTGACGGATGACCAGACCAACTACATCTATCTGACAGCGGCTGGGACGCTGACCAAGAACACCACGGGCTTCCCGGACGAGGGGACCACGCCCCACGTCCCGCTCGCTACGATCCTGACGGCCTCCGGGGCCTATGACCATACCGACATCACCGATTTCCGTGGCCGGGCGATGTGGCACGTGGCACCCGCAGTCCCCAGAACAACCCAATCTGCGCAGCCGACACCGGCCGAGGGCGAACTTCGCGTCTGGCGGGATACAGACGATGACAAGACATATCTGATCTATAACGATCCCGACGTGGGCGTACGCAAGGTGGAGATGATGTAAACGGGTACATCTACACCGGCAGCGTGGCGATTACAGGGAATTAACAGAGAACACAGATTCCACAGATGAATGCAGAGAATGTAAAAATGCAAACGGCGCGGAAGAACCGGTTTAGCGGGCGTTCGTCAGAACGCCGCGTGAGGTAACTGACGTGCTTGAAGCCTGCATCCACAGACAGACCGGCGAGATCATCGTCGTGAAGCCCAAGGGCTCGCCGTGGTCCGGCGTTGAACGCGACGGGCCTGCCCTGGTTGTGGTGGAGTTGGAGGACCCGAGCCTGAAACTCCTGGGAACGGTAGAGGCGTACCCGTATGCCGTGATGGGGGTGGACTATGACGACCCGGAGCAGGGCGAGGTGATGATAGAGATCAGCCGGTGGAAAATTGACCGGCGGCTACTGGCCCCGGGAGCGAGCTTCCGCCGCGTGGACCTCAAGGAGAACCTGGCGGACTACGAGCATCGGGAAGTCTTGCAGGATAGATAATGGCGACTGCGACATCATACCAAAGGCATGCCGTTGACCCCACGGACACGGTCGATCCCCCGGCGGGCGGGAACCGCTATACGACCCTGGCAACCTGGTGGGCTGCCAACAAGGGCAGCTCCACCGTCGCGGCCTGGGCCAAGTGCTACGGCGGCGGCGACATGGGGGCGCTGACGATTACCGTGGGGGATGCGTCGTACACGCCGGTTGAGGATTACTACACGCGAGTCTACACCGCCGACGGCGAGCGGCACGACGGGATCAAGGCCAGCGGCGTTGGCGCGTACCTGACCAGCACGGATGACAACGGCATTTATGTACGGGACCATCCGTACTTCAGAGTAGAGGGGCTGCGGGTTTCGATCACCTCGGCGGTCAACGCCAAGAGCGGAATATTCGTCCTATCTCTGGGTTCCGTCGATAGTCACGAGGCCCGGATCGACGGTTGTCTGGTCGAGGTAAACGGGACGGCGCAGAACTTGAGGGGGATTCGGTCGTATGGGACCAGCTATAAGCAGAATGAAGTGCGCAGGCTGTACAATAACATCGTCTATATGGTCAGCGGCGGCAATTATTCAGATGGGATTCATTGTTCATGTGAGTCGTACGGCGCAAGCAGGATCGAAAATACGCACTACGTCTATAACAACTCCGTCAGCAACACGCTCGCCTACGGCGCCGGGTTCGTGTTTTATACGAGTGGCACCGGCGGCAGTGGCCGCTTCTTGAACATCCACAGCAGCAACAACATCTCCAGCCGCGGATTTGGCCGCCCGGCCTACTGGGCGAGGAATACCGGAGACACGAACACGCACGCTATCGTTCAGGACTACTGCATCAGCCCCGATGCCTCTGCGGACGATTGGGAAACCATCGACGGCAGCAACCTGGTCAACCAGACAATGGCGGACGTATGGGAGACGCCCGCGGCGGACCTTCACCTCAAGACCGGCAGCGCGGCGATAGATGCCGGGGTGAATCTATACAGCACGTTTCAGTCGGATGCGGTCGGGACCGACCGGCGGGCTGGTGCCGCCTGGGATATGGGCGCGCTTACAACCGCCCTTGTCACATATTACCTCTACCGCGGCACCGGCGGAATATCCGGCGTGGACTTCTCCACGGAAGTCGGGAGTGTATCTGGACCGGCCAGCAGCAAGACCTTTGCGGGCCTGGTGCATGTAGCCAGCGAACGATACACCTACGTCCTGCGCCCCGTCCGAACATTGTCCGACGAAAGCCTACTCGTCACCCCGGATATGTCCTGCCGTGTGGAGTTTGAGACAGACGGTTCCGGGGATTGGCTGGGCAACCGGCCGGGAAGTGTGGAGGGCGTGTCGGCGGAGATCATAAGTGGTGGCCAGATCCGCCTGCGGTGGCGATACCGCACCCCATACGGCGGTCCCCAGGGGACACCAAACGACTTCGGCATCTACTACAGCACGTCCCCCAACATCACCCCCGGCAGCCCCAACGCTACAGAAAGCTACACTGCGGATGGGGCATATTCCAAGGACATTGCGTTGTCTGACGGCGTCGCCTACTACTTCGCCATCACGGCCAGGGATGCAACGCCGGTTGAGTCGCATATCTCCGATATCATCGGCCCGTTCATCGCAGACGACACGGCACCAAGCGCCCCGACCCTACTGACTTCGACGACCTTCTAATGGCCATACACCACCACTTCCAGGCCGCGGACCGCGGCGCGCTTTTCCGGACGCCGACAATGAAGTTGTATCGGCGCCCCGTTTCGGCGGTTTCTCCGGCTAACGATCCCGGCGACCAGGAATACACCGTGCCCTCTTGGGGCAAGCCTATCCCCCAATGGTCCTGGTATCCGCTGTCGCTGAGATGGGCCAGTAACGGGCAACTCACCACTCTGCGGATCAAGGTTGTACTGGGCCAGGGCACGGCCAAAAGCCGCCAGCGCGCAGAGGACTACCGCTGCAATCCAGGCGATGAGATTAGACTGATGCAGATGGGCGCCGGGGTGGGCCCGGAAGATAGGTTTGAGAAATGCTGGTTCGCCGGACACATTGGCCAAGAGGCGATGCTGATCCAGGCCCACCCGGACGTTGAATCCGTGACGCTGACGGCCTACGGCCCGGAGCTTCTATTATCCCACAAGGCCATAACGGGCATGTGGGTTGCAAAGCGCACACAGGGCGTGGCGGCCATGCGGGGGGCGCTGATCGCGGCCGATGCCATTCGCGGCAACGCGTGGGAATCGCGGTTACCTGTGATCTTGAATCCCGGCGGGCAGGGCAATGCCTCGGAAGAAACCTGGCAACTCACATCAAAGACGGTTGCACCTTTGGGATATACAGCCTCGGCGGCCAACAACAAGTGCAAGGTATTTTCCTCTCCGGGTGTCACGGCCGGTAATTCCGTCAGCGAAAAATGGACCGCCTACACCGCCCTCCGTTCCGTGGTTGAATGGATCGACGATTACGATGTCATCTCATATTCCCGAACCAATTGGAGCGCCATCGAGCAGCTTCTTGGCTCCACACCGATAGGGCAGATAAACCTGACTGGCCGCAATCTGCTTCAGGCGATGAATGCGATTCTCGTGCCCGTGGGCTTCGGATTTGCCCTGGAGCCGTGGCGGGGCCGAGACGAAAAACACCGACTGATCGTTTTCAGGTTACACGATCCGGTCAACTTCGCCAACGTCAACATGGCCCCAATCCTGGGCGGTAATGTGTCCATCACATCCGCCGCCGGCCGGCGGGCGATGGTCCAGCGCGTGGACTATCTCAGGGACAACCACGCAGTCAAGAATCATGTCATTGTCATGGGGGACGTGAGGCTTACCGAGCGGAGCCTGGAGTTCGACGAAGATGCATCCACGCGCGACCTGCATCCGGTATGGGATCAGGCAACATATCTTATGGGTGCTTATGCCGCAACGAACAATACCATTGGCAAGGGCAACTGGGCGTCAGATGCCAAACGGGACGAATGGAATCAGCGATATCGCCTGGACGGCGGCGATTATCTGACCTACAGGCACGTGTTCCGCACCTTCGCATGGAACGAAGATGGGGCATTATCGGACGTTATCCAGAGCGCGCCGGACTTACCCTATCTGCCCCGGGCGGATATTTGCGATGACTATAGCGGGCGGCCGTCTAAAACGAACGCGCACGAGTACTTCTTCTTCCGCCCGCGACCGGCCCGGCAGAGAGTGAATTACCGGGATGGCACGGCGGGTACCTTTGAGCCGCCAATGGTCGAGCTTGGCATCGTGGGGGATGATGATTCATGGATCAAGGTTCCCGGGGGGGCCTACACGCTGGACAAGTATCGGTGCGCAATCCATTTCAAGGTTAAGGATCTGGCCGAATGGTTTCCGTGGAAGACCTCGCAGCATACAAGCAGTGGGAACACCTTGCACCAGAAATACGCCTCTCTGAATTTCGCCACAGCGCTGTTCAATACGCTGTCGGATGATGGAGATCGACTGCGCATCCGCCTGACGGCCGGCTTTGAGATGGATGATTCTGTTTACTACGAGCAGAGGCGGCAGCTTGATTCATCCTGGCCGTTCGATGCCCGGGCGCTGGTGTATATGCCGCGACGGTTCAAGTACCGGGATATCGAGGGCAGTATCAGCGGGGATTCCGAGCCGGCTGTGATCGACGACGGCGAAGCCAATGGCGCAATGGATCTCTACGGCCGGAAGGTGCGCGATGCCCTTGAGGATGCCACGGGCCACGGCTCGGTCGTCCTTCGTGGCCTTCACAGGGCCTACAGTCCGGGCCAGGGCTTATGGAGACTTTCTGGGCGGAACATAGGGCTCTCGGTACGTGGCCGCAGACAGAACAAGGCGGCCGGCCTGGCCCCTGTCATCGTGGGTATCGCATGGCACTTTACGGGCGGGGCCAACAAGACCGAACTGCTGCTGGAGACGGGCCGGATGGCCCTACCGGAATAATGAACGACGTAGCAGACCACGAGGCACGGTTCCACGATCACGGCGAGATGGTAGACGAGCCATATCCGCAGCAATCTGAGGGTCCGTTGCGCACGGGTGTGGCGAAGATCACCGCCACTGGGGGGGACGGCACTTACACGATCACGGAGGTGACCTGGACCGGGTCGGCCTGGGATTGTGGCACGGCTCCTGGCCAATATGTGACTGCTGCGGCGAGGGACCTCAATGACTCCACGGATGGATCTGTCGATGACTACGTTTTCTTCTGGGAGCAGTACGACCAGGATGGGGTGATTGAGCTTATCATCTATGTACCAGCGGCTGCCGGCGGTGATGATGAGAAAGTCGCCGTGGACTGCGACGCCACTCCCGGTTATTTGGGGTGTGCGTGTGACAATGGGGTGCTGCGCACTGGCTGTGGCATCGTTTATGCCGATGGTGGGGATTGGGTGACGTTGTATGTGGACGATAGCTATATCGGCTGCCTCATTCTTGGCCACGCAACTGCCAAAAAGGTCGCCGTGGACTCTGAGGCGACCGCTGATTATTTAGGGGATCATTGCGGTAACGGGGTGCTGCAGGTGGACGAAACCATCTGTTACACCGATTGCGGGAACTACATCCTCTTGTCTGTCCCTGGCACTAAGATGGTTGCCACATGTTCCGGTGCCTCGGCTGGTTATCTTGAAGATGTCCTGATCGGCGACGGCACATGGATTACAATCACAAACAGCGGTGGGGTGATGACGGTCAATAACATTGGCCCTGGGGCGAGTGCCTATTCTGGGGGCTGCGCGGACGGCTGTGCCATCTGGCCGATTTTCTTGGACTTCGACTGCATCGGGAACATGCGCTGTATTCACATGGGCAACGCTGACGGGGCCCATCAATGCTTTGGCCCCTGCGCATAAGGAACAACCCATGAACAAGGACGTTCAGGTAGTAGTCTTCGACAACCGGGCAGTGAATCCCTATCTGCTGCGCTGGCTTGAGCGATTCAAGCACGTCCGGCTGACCAGCAAGGTCTGCCCCGGCGAATTCAACAGCTTGGATTTGGTGGCCTGCAAGCGGAACCGCGCTATCAAATGGTTCCTGAATGAAACCAAGCTCCCGTGGTTGCTGATGCTGGATGACGACGTTGTGCCGCTGGACGACATAGCCGACTGCCCGGATACCTGGCCCCTCATCGAATCCGACAAGGACGTGGCGAGCGCCCGATTCGTGTCGAAGGCGGGGAATGAGGCCCACGGGCGCAAGGGCGATGTGGCGATGGCCACCGTGAAGATTTCCCGGGTGGCTCTGAAGCGCATCAAACCGCCCTGGACGCAGTTCGCCTTCAATGATGACGGAACAGACAAAGTGAGTTGCGAGTGTGACTACTTCGCAACCAAGGCCAGGAACGCTGGATTCTTCCCGGGCAAGGCTGGCGCGGTCGGGCACATAGTACAAGCGTGCGTTGTTCCCGCCCCCAAGCCGGGCAAGGAGGCCATGTGCCGAATCAAGCTGCTCTCCCAACTCCACCGAGAAGGCCAGAAGAAACCGCCCGTCCTGAGCCGGGCCGAAGGGCCTGTGCCACCTCAGAAAATCGCCATTCCGGGGAGGACGAAATGACAGATTGCCCCAAATCCCGACGTACGTCGGGATGCATCCAGGAAGGCCGACTTGCAGCGATGGAAGTTAGCCAGAAGCGCGACGAGGAGGACTTCGCAGAACTCAAGAAATGCGTAAAGGAAATCCACGCCTCGGTCGTCGGCAATGGGCGCAAGGGACTCAAGGCCCGGGTGGCGCGCAATTCAATCTATCTGAAGTTGATCGGTGCGGCAATCGTCCTCATCCCGACACTCGTCATCGCATATGCGGCACTGACAAAGTAGGGAGCTCACCATGAAGAAAGCGATCCCGATTCTGATTCTCTGCGCGCTGTTCCTGGCAGGCTGCGGCATCGGCGCCAACGACACCACGCATCGCATCGTCAAGCCCCGGCGCTTCGAGCTTGTGGGCAAGATGGATGTGAACACCGTGCTGGCCGTGACGGGGGCCAAGCCGATCAAGAATCCCACGGGCGAAATCACTTCGCTGAACATCTACCTGGACGGTGAGGTGGAATCCTTCGACCGGCTGTTTGCGATGCACGGCATAACCTGGCCGTATGGTCGAAATGCGTTCTACGTCATGTCATCCCGCAAGGGCAGCGAGACCAAGCTGACGGGCGAAGGCATCGTGGCCGAGGACAAGGGGTATTACAAAGGCTGGTGGGACACGCTGTTCAACACGCTTATCGGCATCGGCCTGATTGGCGGCCTTCTTTGGCTGGCCGCTTACCTGTATCCGCCGACCCGCCCGGGCGCCGTGGCGTTTGGAAGCGCGCTACTGAACTGGATTAAGCCCAAGAAAAAGGAGACATCAGATGAAGTGGCTAAGTGACGCACGCGCGTGGCTCAAGGGCAAGAAAACCTACCTCGTCTGCATCGGGGCGATCATCGCCGTTGTGGTCGCATGGGGCGATGGTGATGTGACGCATTACCAGGCCGCCGATGGCTTCGTCAAAGCTATCTTCGGCATGACCATCCGCGCCGCGATTGGCAAGGTGTTTGAGTGAACCGCCGCTATACATCCAGAGAACGCTTGCGCATTTTCTCAATGAGCAGGTTGACCCTGGTCGTTTCACTTGGCAAGAGATCGAAAGGCACTGCCTTGGGCCCCAACTCCTTGGTAGCCACGAACCTGGCGCACTGGCAATGGTCGGCCCGGCAGTACTCCGCTTCGTAACGGCTCTGGAGATCGGGCGCAAAGGCCTTCATGTCAACCAACAGATGACAGGTCGTGGTAAACTCACACCCCGACATATTTGCCCGCCCTTCTGCCCGACCAGTACATCAATCTCGCGTGAGCAAATGCTAGACCGGCCGGGCGCACCCGTCAAGGGCCAGACCGGAAAAAATTATCCCTCGGCTTCAGCCGTGAACTCCCGTCCGGCGCAGTCACGGCGTGCCGCAACGAAATCGCAGCGCATTGCCGCACTGACCCCAAGGGGAGTCGAACCCCTGTTGCCGGGATGAAAACCCGGTGTCCTGGACCGCTAGACGATGGGGCCGCTTACACGTCCCAACCGGAAAAGATCCGGTGACTGTCGAGGCGCTATGATAGCCGATACCCCCCGGGCGTCAAGGCCCCAAGGCGGTGCCGGCTGCCGCACTGTTTACGTTTTCTGCATTCGATCTTGAGAGTGGAGAGGAGAAAGGAGACCGCAGGAGAGGCCTTGCGTGGTGTCGAGCGGGATTATTCTGCCGTTGCCGTTTTCTGCTTTTTCTACTTTCTACTTACTCCTCTCTCCTGCTCTATGAAAAGACCGCCCGAAGGCGGTTCTTTTCATGAGGGAGCCGGGGCTCGAACCCGGGACCTACGGCTTAAAAGGCCGTTGCTCTACCAACTGAGCTACTCCCCCGCGAAGCCTCGAATTTAACCGCAGAGGCTATTCAAGTATACCAAATATCGGCTGCCCAGAGCGCAAAGACTGCTTGAGTATACCAAAAGCCGCCCGCAGAGAAATGTTGAAGTTGGTGCGGCTGTCTGCGAACGATTCCAGCTGTGGAGCTCCCGACCTATCCCTCTTGCCTTCACATCGCCTTCGCGGGGGCCGGGAAATCCCTCTCGCCTGCGGGCGCGCGAATCAGCAAATCAACCGGCCTCGGCCGCAGGGCTACGTTTCCTCAATTTCTTCCGTCTTGGCTTTCAGGAGCTTGGTCACCTTTTCCTCGTACTGATCGGTGAGCTTCTGGATATCCTGCTTGGCATCTTCGGCCTGATCTTCGGAGAGCCCTGAGGCTTTCTGGAGCTTGTCGGCGTGCTTGTTGGCCTCACGGCGGCCGTTGCGGATGGCCACCCGTGTTGTCTCCGACATTTTCTTGAGTTGCGAGGCGATGTTCTGCCGGCGTTCGGTGGAAAGCGCCGGCACGGACAGGCGGATCATCTTCCCGTCGTTGCTCGGCGTTATCCCCAGGTCGCTGGCGAAGATTGCCTTCTCGATCTCCTTGATGCAGGACGGGTCGAACGGCTTGATCAGGATCATCGTTGCCTCGGGCGTCGCGATGCTCGCAAGTTGCCGAAGATCGGTCGGAGTGTCGTAGTAGTCCACCTTGATATGGTCTACCAGGCCGGCCGACGCGCGACCCGTGCGAATGCCCCGGAACTCGCTCCGCAGAAATTCCACCGCGTGTTCCATCTTCTCTTCAGCCTCAAAGAGTACCTCTTCGATTGTCATGGCGAATCTCCGGCTTGGCTGGTGATTAGCGTCCCGACGTCTTCGCCGCTGACGGCGGCCAGCAGGTTGCCGGCCTTGTCGAGCTGGAAGACCACTATCGGTATCTCATTATCCATGCACAGCGAAATGGCCGTCAAATCCATTACGCCGAGCTTGTCGGCCAGAACCTTCTCGTAGGTGAGGCGCTTGTATTTCTTGGCGCCGGGGGTGGTCTCGGGGTCAGCGTCGAAGACCCCGTCAACCTTCGTAGCCTTCAGCAGCAACTTGGCGCCCAACTCGCTCGCCCGCAGAGCCGCGCATGTGTCCGTGGTGAAGAACGGGTTTCCCGTGCCGCCGGCAAGGATCACCAGCCGGCCGGCTTCCAGGTGCTCCAGGGCGCGCCTTTGCGTGAACGGCTCGCAGACGGCCGTCATTTCGATGGCCCCCAAAATGCAGGCCCCCATACCCCGGCCGACGAGCTCGTCCCGCAGCGCCAGGGCATTGATTACGGTGGCCAGCATCCCCATGTGGTCCGCGGTAACCCGCTGGATCTTGGCGTTCCGCGCCAGTTGGCCGCCCCTGACGATGTTTCCCCCGCCTACAACCAGGCCCACCTGGAGGCCTGTCTGGACAACCGGAGCCAACTCATCCGCCGGCGCAGCCAGCGCCGGCGGGTCGATGCCCCTGCCTCCGGGCCGGCACAGGCTCTGGCCGGAGATCTTCAACACCACGCGCTTGTACTTGGCCTTATCCGCCATGGTTGTGTTCCGCCGGAGACGCGCTCATTCTTGACAGCGGAGAACCCAAAGTCAAGCCTTACGGCAAGCCCTTCGATGAGTTCAGGCCATTCGTTTCTTGATGTCCTCCGGGTGGCGGGCCATGGACAGCGCGGCGTCGTAGGTAATCTCGCCGGCGCGATACAGATCGAGCAGGGCGCGGTCCATCGTAATCATGTCGTATTTCTGTCCGGCCTGCATCTCGCTGTAGAGCTGGTGGATGTTCTCATCCCGGATCTGGTTCCGCACCGCGTTGGTGCCGATCAAGACCTCACAGCAGACGATTCGCCCTTCCTTGCCGGCCCGCGGCAGGAGCTGCTGGGCCACGATCCCCTGGATGGTGTTCGCCAGCATGTGGCGCACCTCGTGCTGCCCGCCCTCCGGGAAGGCCGACACGATCCTGTGAAGCACCTCGGTTGCGCTTGGCGTGTGGAGCGTCGAGATGACAAGGTGGCCCGTCTCAGCCGCCATCAGGGCCGTATACATCGTCTCCGGGTCCCGCATCTCCCCGATGCCGATGATGTCCGGGTCCTGGCGAAGCACGTGGACCAGGGCCGAACTGAAATCGTGGACATCCGTCAACACCTCCTGCTGGATCACGACGCCGCGCTTGTGCCCGTGCACAAACTCGATCGGGTCCTCAATCGTGATGATCTTGCACCGCCGTTCGCTGTTGATCAGGTCCAGCATGTAATGAAGGGTTGTTGTCTTGCCCACTCCGGTCGGCCCGGTGATGATCACCAGCCCGTTGGGCTTCTTGGCCAGGTTGTCGACCACAGCCGGCAGGGCCAGCTCCTCGCGGCTGGGAATCGTCTCCATGGTCATCCGGATGGCCAGCTCAGGGCAGCCGTTTCGAAAATAGATGGTTACCCGGGCACGGCCCTTTTGGCCGCACATCGCCGCGAAGCACAGCTGCCAGTCCTGCTCCAAAATCGCCTTCTGATCGTCGTTCAATCGCTCGTAGGCCAGCGAGTGGGCGACCTCGGTCGATACGGGATCACCCTTGGCCGTTATGATATCGCCGTTGACCCTGAACAGCAGCGGCAGGCCGGCGACCACGTGAATGTCGCTGGCGTTGTACTTGCGTGCGGCCTTGAACAGGGTCTCAAGCTTCATCGCCGGAATAACCTCCTGAGCGTCATCCGCAGCCACCGGCCGATCGACGGTGAGGTCAGTTTCTCGATTGCCCTGCGCGCCTCCGTGCAGTCGCTCTGAATATCGAGTGCCCGCTGATAGCTCGTTACGGCCTCGGCCGCCAGGCCCAACCGCGCCTGGCAGTGCCCGAGCATCAGCCAGTTGTATGCGTGTCCAGCTTCGGCCCGAACGGCCTGGCGCAGATGATCGAACGCCATGCCGGCCTTGTTGTAGTAAAGGTAGATTCCCCCGATGATCACGCGGTCGAACCAGTCGGCGCCGGGCTCGGCCAGGGCCTTTTCGAAGCACGTGTCTGCCCGGCCGGCCTTGTCGGCCAGCAGCACCTCGCCCCGTGCCTCCCACCGCCAGGCGGAAGAGCCCGGATTCTGAAGGGCAGCGTCGGAACAGGCATACGCCGCCCGAATATCCCTCAGGCGCGCACATGCCTGAGCTTTGGCCGCGAGCAGCTCGCCGTTGTTGCGGAACGGCTCCAGCGCCTTGTCGCACCACAGACGCGCCTCGCCCAACTCATCGAGCTGCACCAGCATCATCACCTGACCGACCCACGCCGCCACGATACCGCGGTTCTCACCCAGGCACTTCGTGTAGAAGCGCAGAGCCTGCTCGAACTGACCCGAGCGGTAATGGACGACAGCCTGCCGAAGAGATTGCTCGGCCGAAGGCGCCGCCTGCTTGGTGGTCGCGCGCTCGTCGCTGCGCTCTTCGCCAAACTCAAGATGCGAAAAACGACTCTTCATCAAGGCCTGCTCCGTTCATTCCATACGCCCGAACCGGTGCAACGGCTGAAGCCGCCAGAATACCTTTCCGACAATTCTGTCCTGCGGCACCAGTGCAGCAGTCAGGATCGCCCTGCGGGCCAATTCCTGTCGCATGCCCTCGCTGGATGCATGAACACGCATCTGCATAAGAGAAGGCAAGATCACATACTTCTGCCGGCCTGCCGTGATTGTCAAGTCCGGCACGCCCGTCAAGGGCCCCAGCGGGCCCTTGTCCGCCGGAACTTCCCGGCCGTTGACCGACAGGATCCCCTGCTTTACGGCCACTACATCGCCCGGACCACCAACAACCCGGTCCACGGAAGGCCCGCCGCGGACATAGTACCCTCGTGCGCCGACTCCGACAATGTCATAGAGGACGAGATCACCGCGCCCGAATGTTTCCGGGCGGAGCCACCGGCCCTCATGCACGATCACGTCGCCATCCTGAAGCGCGGGCGTTGAGCGGACGTTCGTAACGGTGACCGACCGTGCGAACCCGCGGGCTGTCCAGATCACCGGCCAGTAAAGACACGACCCCACCACCAGGAAGGTCAGCAGCCCAATCACCACGCGGACGCCAAGTGAATCCCGCGGCCGGAAGCTCTGGATCAGCGACGCCACGTATGCCGCGTGGATGGAAACGACCAGGGAAGCGAGGAACCAACCCGATGGCAGGCCCATTCGAAGCACCGCCAGGACGATTGCCACCAGCCAGAGGATCAGGAATATCAATCCGGAAACGACGCGCCCTCTGAGGAAATAGGCCATTCCGGGCAGCCACATCCATTTTGCGAGCAATCGAATTGGGGCCCCCAGCGATGCAAGAGCGCTTCGGGATTGGTCGCTGATGGGAAGACGCTCGGCTCTGGCCACGCGAGCCCACCAGAATCTCAATCGCCGGCCGAGTGTCCGTTGCGCGCGCCGAGGCGGCTCGACGTCCACGCCGGCCAGATCCAGCAGGCCCTGACAGCGTGCGCAGAGCTCCTGGCCCGGGATGTTCTCGAACCCGCAGTTGGGACACTGCATCGGACCACCTACTCGGCCCTGCGGGTGCGAATCTGGGCATCCGTGCGGACCTTCGTGTCAGGCTGGTGGTAATCGCTGGTCAGCTCGCGGCTTTCTTCGCGGCCCACGATCTGCTGTAGAAGGTCCGCCAGTGCCAGACATCGCTTGCCCCGCGAGCCCTTAATCTCCGCCCGCACCCGCCCGTCCTTGCCAATCGTGATGTCGAACTCGTGTGTATCCATTGGGCTCTCCGGCGGCTTATCCGTTGTGGCGAACGCGCACGTTGATGGACATGTCCTCGCGGACGTCTTCCTGAACAACCTCGTAGTTGTGCTTCTTCAGCTCGGTGACCAGCTTGTTGTAGATGAACTGCTGAGCTATGCGGCCGGCCACCTCTTCTCCGATGGCCTTCATCTCTCCGCTGGTGGCTTCGCCGCTGACGCACAGCCGGCACGCCCCGCGATCGTCGCGAGTGACCTGGACGGTAACGTTATCCCGCTCGATCGTGATGGTCTCGCCCTGGGCGATCGACTCGGCGACGATGCTGCTATTGGGCACGCTGACCTCCACGGAAGTTTGTGCTGACTGCTGCCGGGTTTGGTTCAGCCGGCCGCTGACCGTCGAGAAGCCGAGGCTCGCCGCGACACCAACGACGGTCGAGGAGATAATCGGCCAGGTCCCGATGATCATCGGGGTCAAGACGCATACAGCGCTCATGGCGTACTCCTTTCTATACTTCCAGTCTTCGATGGTGCCCCTCGGGCGCCGGGGCGGAAGCGAACCTCGCTCGTCCCTCGGCCCAGGATCGCAGCCCATCGATCTTCTCTCTCATGGTCTTTGACAGAGGGACGGTTTCCTTGAGGCTCTTGAGAACGTCCTTCGTCTCGAGGTCACGGTTGAGATAAAACGCATCGTAAAGAGCGGAGATGACGGCCTGCTCGATCTCCGCGCCGCTGAAGCCCTCGCTGGCCTGGGCCAGAAGCGGCAGGTCGAACTGGTCGGCCTTGCGCCCTCGCTTGGTGATGTGAATCTGGAATATCTCAACGCGCTCTTCCACGCGAGGCAGGTCGACGAAGAATATCTCGTCGAGCCGGCCCTTCCGCAGCAGCTCCGGCGGGAGCTGGGAAATATCGTTGGCCGTGGCGATCACGAAGACGGGTGACTGCTTTTCGCTCAGCCAGGTCAGGAAGGTGCTCATCACGCGGGCCGTCGTGCCGCCGTCGGCGCTGGCTGAGCTTGCCGAGCCGCTGAAGGCCTTATCGATCTCGTCGGCCCACAGCACAACCGGCGCGATGCTCTCAGCCACCGTTACGGCGCGCCGAATGTTCTCCTCGCTGGAGCCCACCAGGCTGGAGAACATCCGACCCATGTCGAAGCGCAGCAGCGGCATCCGCCAAAGGCGGCTGACCGCCTTCGCGCACAGGCTCTTGCCGCAGCCCTGCACGCCGATCAGCAGCGCGCCCTTGGGCGCCGGCAGGCCGTAGTCTGCCGCGAGCGGCGTAAAGGCCGCCGCCCGCTTCTTCAGCT
>SDBS01002035.1_pt1 | contig 20352 bp, 40 predicted proteins | sample 2277091 | NCBI WGS metagenome assembly SDBS01 (sample SAMN10404972, study PRJNA504765) | marine sediment metagenome | isolation source: marine sediment core GS10_PC15, 163 cmbsf | place: Arctic Ocean: Southern Knipovich Ridge | collected 2010 | reverse complement strand
AAAATTCCACAGACAGTATCATAATCAGTATATGTACGGCTACCTACTACGGCGATTACCATATCATTACTCCTGCTCCCCATGTCCATCCGGCTCCTACTGCGGCTACTACTACTATTTCATCAGGCTTTAGTAGCCCCGCTTTATTTACCTCATCTAACATGATAGGCACACTACCAGCAGATGTATTAGCATACTTATCCATGCTAGTGTGTACCTTTTCGAAGGGTATCCTCACTTTTTCTGCCATCTCACGTAGTATATGTACGCTAGGTTGGTGAGGTATCACGTGGTCTACATCCTGAGGAAATATGTGTGTACTATGTAACACATCGCTTATTGCTTGAGACATTACCATGGGAGCGATTTCATACACAGCCTTATTATCCATTTCAAAATAGTGTCCATGACGTATCATAAAGGCTTCCTTGCCTCTTCCATCAGCATAAAGGTCTACCTGTAGTATTCCCGGCATCTCTGAACGCTCAAGGATCACAGCTCCTGCACCATCACCAAAGAACACAGCAGATCGTTTGCTCCAGTCTGTTACTCTAGAAAAAGTGTCAACGCCAACAACTAGCACGGTTTCATATGTTCCAGCCTCTATAAACTGAGCCCCCACAGACAACCCATAAAGAAAGCCTGTACACACAGCATTCATATCAAATGCAGGTGCTATAGCTTTTAGATTTTGTTGCACTATGGTAGCTGTTGACGGAGCCATCATATCAGGGGTAGCCGTAGCTACTATAATAAGATCAATCTCCTGTGGATGTATTACAGCAGAGTGTATGGCTCTCCAAGCGGCTATCGTAGCTAGGTCTGATGTCTCCTGACTCCTACTTGCCACATATCTAGTCTTTATACCTATACGTTCTTCTATCCATTGAGCAGAAGTAGGAAGATGGCTCTCCAATTCCTCGTTCGTGATTTTTTCTTCAGGTATGTAAGACCCCGTGCCTGTTATTCTAACATTCATTTCTTCTCCGTTACTTTTCCAGCTAGCTCCCAGATAATATAGAAACCTATCGTCAAGAGAACAAAAGTTGCCGCTAATTCTAACATTATAATCCCATAGCCTCTACAACAGTGATGATAATACCAGAGATCAATCCCAGTAATATTATTGCTCCTACTATATATCCTGGAGTACTATTATCGCTTCCAGCAATATACCCAGTACCCCAAACAACGAATGCAACCAAAAGTACACCAACCACTCTTGAAGTAACTCCTATAAACTCTGCAGTTGTCGTATCCATCTTACGGCCTCCTCCTAGCTACCAACCAGTAGCTTTCATTGTGTCGTGCATGTTTTTGTGTCTCGTGCCTCATAGTAGGCTTGTTCTTGTTGACAAACACGAACTTATCCTCGTTACGAAATCCAAAAATTCTACACAAATCCATCATGTCTTGAGTGAGCCACTGTTGCTGGCCCCCTCTTACCTGATCCATACACTTGATAATAAGTATTCCAGACCGTTTCAATACCCTATAAGCTTCTATAATACCACCACCATACAAACGTTCTACTGCACCTATCTTACCACTCTTGGACTTCTTATCACTCTCTCTGTTCTTGTAGCCCCTGTCTATACTATCCTTTAGGGTCTGAATACCACCTATAAGAAGGTAGGGTGGGTCTAGTATAACAGCGTCAAAGGTCTCAATCCACGCCTCAGGTAGATCAGTAAGATCATAAGAAAATGATCCTCTTTCAGGGTCAATATCATTATCCCACACATAATATGATAAAACATAAGGAGGGTCTGCATTTCCCATTGGGTAATTTCCAAGAATAACATTAGGAACTTTCTTCCAGAATACCCCATTCCCATAGGTCATGTCCAGCACCCTAGCAGGAGGGGGAACGTATAACCCTAGTATCTGCGGGAATTGCTCACTATTGCTAGCAAACACTCCCGCAGTTAGGACAGGGTTTTTCATCCCCATGTCAATCCATACTCCATCTTCGTTTGTCGCCGCGAGTGTCCACAGCTTACACAAGTCATAACTCCTATGTAATTGGGATCACCATTATCTAACTTCTCATTCTTGATTTTCTTAAGTTTCATTTCACCGTTACACTGTCTACACCTTGGAATTCTACTTGAGTATAGCCCATTGTAATTTAGCATTTCATCTAGCCTTCCTTCTTCTTTCAAAAGATGATACCGATAGTGACCTGCTTCTAGCTCTTGTTCTGTAAATCCCATTTTAGCCTACTTTACATAAGTATTTTGAGGTTAAAAATACACCTACCCTAAAAATTTACATGAACCTCAAAACTTTTTCAGACTTAGCTTTCTTGTGTGTCTTTACAGAGATGCTCCCTCCTACTCTTTCCAACTCATGCTCCAGAAAGACCCACTTAATTCCTCGACGCAGTAGCTCCGCTACCGTAACACATCTCTTGTCGGCAATCTTCTCTAACTCCGCGTATAGTTTAGGGTCCATGTTTAACTTGCAAGACATAACCTTCACTACTCTCCCTCCGTTTCTTTAACTATCCATTCTAACCACATCTCATCATCCTTATCCTTTCCATGCTTTATTTGAAATATAAAAGAGTCCATTTCTGTAGGAGACTGTACAAAGTATTTTATAATAGCCTCCTTATAAGAATACTTGTCAGATAAATCATACCATGACGGACCTTTCTTATAAGGACCATGAAAATGCTGGTAATGGTGTCTCCACTCATGTGCTATTACAGCATCCACGATAATGTGTTTGTCAGGGTCTACCACTATCACACCATTGCTTCTGTCGATTCCATTAGACAAAAATACTCCACGTTCGGGTCTATAATACAAACCAGACGCATCTTTTAGTCTAGAAAATACCACTTTAGGCTGTGGCATCCACGGGGCATGTTTGTGTAGCCACTTAGTCTCTAGGGAAGGATACTTTGCTACTATCATTATTTCCTTTCCTTAATTATAACAGATTGTTACGTAAGTTGCAAGCTCCTCAATCAAGGGAGCTACCTCATCCTTTGGAAGCTTTCCATTTCCAATGCCCGGATAATTCATCCTTATGTTTACACTGGAATGGTTTATAGCATATGTTATCAAAGAACCTGCTGATATTTCAATAAGATTTGTATCTGCATCTTCCATCCAGAATTTCTTTACCTGAAATATTCCAAAGCCTCTACTAATATTTGTAGGATGTCGAACAACCCTAAAACCATATGTTTCACCATGCGTTATAACTTTTGCACATTCTCTAGCGATATTCGGTATTCCATTCACGGCTTGTTTAGCCGCTCCTGCTCCCATCACTAAATCTCCGTTCTTTTTGATAAAAGAATTAGTAGTCACTACATACAAAGAAGGATGATCCACTTTATCCCACAAATTTTCCTTTACTATAGCCATCTTAGTTCCTATCTAAAATCTGAAAAATTTTAGAGCCATCACGATACACAGTAATACCTTTCAATCCCTGCGCCCACGCTGACAGATAGGCTTCCATTATATCATCCTTTGTAGCATTGTTAGGCATGTTGATTGTCTTAGACACAGCATTATCAACCCAATTCTGCCAAGTCGCTTGCATGTCTACGTGCCTCTCCCAAGAAATATCGTGGGCTGTCTTTACAGTATGAGAAACTTCGGGTTGTTCAATAGTTTCCTTAGCAGTATTTCCAACACCCTCAGTAATGTTACGCTTATAGGAATGAGCAAAGAAAGGCTCAATCCCACCATTAACATCGCTAATGAGTGAAATAGTACCAGTCGGAGCGATGCTTGTGATGGCGACGTTCCTCACTGGCCTTCTATCAAGATCAAACTTATCAAATACTGTCCAATTTACTAAGTCTGAATCAAAAGCATCGAAGGGGCCACGTTCTACAGCTAGCTCCATTGATGCCATCCATGACTCCCTACCTATGAAGTAGGCTAGGTTATCACAAAATTCTAACGCATCTTTACTATCGTAAGACACTTTCATATCAGCTAGCAAATCTGCTAGACCCATAACTCCTAAGCCCAAGCGTCGAGTAGCCTTGGTCGCTACGTTGATCTCCGGCACAGGGGTTGTATTCATCTCTTGCACATTATCAAGAAATCTAATTGCTACTCTAATGACATCTCTAAGATACTCCCAATCAAAAACACCAGCATCATAAAAATTATAAACATTCAAAGAGCCGAGACAACATGCTTCGTATGGTAAGAGTGGGACTTCTCCACATGGATTAGTAGCATCCAATCTTCCTAGGTACTCCACCATGTTGTCTGAGTTGGCTCTATCTATAAAGTACATGCCGGGATCACCATTCTTCCATGCGTTCTCGGCAATCAATTCCAAAAGTTCATAGTCTCCAGTCGCCATGTAGTCGTCAGTTATAGCGACTGAGAGATTGAAGTGCGTCAGCTGGTTGTCTGCCAGCACTTTCTTTAGTCTGTCGTTACTACCAAATTCTTTTAATATTCTAGTATTCTTATCATCCAATTCATTCTTATACTGAATGAAATCTCGTATATCAGGATGGTCTATGTTTAGTATACCCATCTGAGCCCCGCGTCTACTCGCCTGAGAGATAACCTCTCCGGTCTGATCGTAGAGTCCCATGAAGGACAGCGGGCCACTCGCTAGACCACCTGTGGTGTTCACCTTCTCACCCTTACCTCTAAGGTTTGAGAAGTTATAACCTACTCCACCACCCCAAGCGAAGATTTCTGCCGCATCTTTCAGCGATTTGTAGATACTATGTCTACTATCTTCGATTGGTAGAACAAAACAATTCATCAGGTTTTTGACAGATGTGCCAGCATTCGCCAACGTCCTGCCACCCGGCAAAAATGATCTCTCATACATAACCCTATAGAATTGTCCCATAGCCGCTAACTGTGTAGCCTCACCTTCTTCTACACTAGCAACATATTCTGACACTCGATGTATAGCTTGTTCCCAAGTCTCTTTTTCTCCGCTAGGTTTCTGTCTAGCGTACTTCATTTCAAAAATTTTCTGTGCTGTGGGGGATAAGTTAGTGTCCATTAATAATCGCTTCTCCCCCTCTTCTATAATTCATGAAGTCTAAATCTCCCTTAACTGTAGCTGTGAAAGAGGGTAAGCCGCCACTTGTTGAGTTTCTCTGATAGAGTTGTATATCACCTTCCATTATTGCCTGTAAAATATCCTTGTTAAGATAAAACTCTTTCCCCAATTCAAATAAGGCCGCTGTTGCTATCACGTACCAAAGTTTTGCGGCTTCGGGGTCTGATGTATCCCTATCAAGACTTTTAAATACCATCTACAATACCTCCAGTTGTTCCACGCTCTGTTTCTTCAGCATGAATATCATCCACAGATACTTCTATAATTTCTGGATGTATAATAGGAACAAGTATTAACTGTCCTAAAGCATCACCCGCCCTAATGATGATATTACTCTCTTTATAATTGTACACCTTTACTAAAATTTCACCCTGATATCCAGCATCAATAACGCCTCCACCTACTATGAAATCGCTACCACTCTTAGGCTTTACTAATCCGAAATAAGTCCAAGGTATTTCTATAGTGATACCTGTTTGCACCACTCTCATATGATTTGATTTTACATACGTGTTGATCAAAGCAAATAAATCCATACCCGCATCTTGAACATGCTTTCTCGTAGGGAGAATTGCATCATCGTCCAACTTGGCTATTTTTATTGCCTCGTTGTACGGCCAAACGGTTACACCAAAAGGTTCCTTAGTCATTTGCATCTCCCATGAGCATAGGTATAAGCTCATCTAGCCTGTATATTCTGACATGGTTATCGACACGATAATTTATATTCCAAGGTTGGGTTAAAAGAATCATAGAAGTGTGTTCAGACAATTCCTCTACATACTTGGGCCTGTCTTCCACAAAGACTTCTATATCATTCTCTAAAATGTAACGAGCCTTGGGGCCATTACTCACAATCAGGTTTTCTTTTTGAGGAAGGTTGTTTTCCTCTGCCCACCTGAAAGTAGGGTATTCTAAATCTCCTGTTCTAGCTGTGACATAGAATATCTGAAAGTTTTCTGACAAGGTGCTAAGAACTTCTCTACTTTTCCGAGGTAATGGATGCATGTATAGCTCCACATCAGAAACGTATCTATCTCTAGTAAATTTTGACCAGTGGAATAGCAATCCATCTTCTTCTGGATAGCCAAACAAGTCTCCCATCGTAGCAGATACTTCTATCAGCCCTTCCCTTTTGGCTTTCTCAAGTACAGCCTCCTGCCACGGGTATATCACCCCGTCAATATCAAACCCTATCCTGTCCATACTAATTCCCTCCAGCGTTCTCCCAATCACTCCAGTAAGACTCACCTGTCATTGAATGCACGGGAGGCATATAATCCTCTCCCGGCCCTTGAATATATTCCACTGTGATATTTCTAATTTCAACTTCCATTTCAGGCTGTTTATCTAACCAATTTATAAACACTTGTGCTTGAAATTCTATTGGAAAATCGCCTTCAAATAAGAGATCGCCATTAGCATAAATCTCATGCCACTCACTATTCGGCTCATATCTATACAGAATCTGAATTTTCATCCTCTGTCTCCTCTACTTTGGAAGCTTCAAACTCTTCATCTGAGAGGCCGGATTCTTTTTTGGCATTGTCTTCTTCGAGCATTTTTCCAGCCTCCTCTACACCAACCACTGTGTAGTGAAGCTTTCCATCTTCCTCTAGCCGTTGAAGTAGCACCCAACTCTTTAAATCCTCCATCTCAGGTGATCCAAATACTAGCTCCTCACCTAGCAATAGAATAGCTCTAGTAGCAACCATAGCATAGTGCTGTGCTGTCATAGTAGCTGTCTCTAGCTGTTGCTTTAACAAATTCTTCTCGATGTCAACACCTTTAGTAAGGTCTATGCCACCTTTTCCTAGTTTTGTAACCATATTATCCTCCATCCTCCCATGCCTCGAAAGTCCAAGGCACTATAGGTTGTATCATTTCCTTCATAGCTAAGGCATACTGTTGGATTTCCCACTGTGCGTGAGAGTCTGCACGTAAGTCTATGAAGTGCATCAAATTGTGTAGGTCTACTGTTCCATAAAATGTCGTATACATATTCTGAGGTAGCACCATACGTGCCATCTCTCTAGCTACCCCCTGATCTAAGAGCTTATTATAATAATCCAAACAATCATGACTGTGATCGTAAAGATACGCTGTGGCCCAATCACTTCTAAAAGAAATTTCACTTCCTTGTTTATTCTTTTCATCCTGTATTCTCCACTTGTCAGGTATATAAAACTCTACATCCTTTGAAGTGTATCTCCTACTAACTTCATTGTATGACCACGTTCTATGGCGATGCCACTGTGACCGGACAAAAAGCGGGCATTTGATTCTCCATTGAAAAACGACGTGCTCGAACGGAGAGGTATGACCATGCTTCATCATAAACCTAACTAATTTTTTGTCAGATTCCTCTCCCTTACCTTGGCCTAAATAAGATACTCTAGCGGCAGATACAATAGTATCATCATTGCCCATAAAATCTATAAGCTCTACATATCCTCTATCTAAAACTTGCCTACCCGCTTTCATCCAGTTTCCCGCCTAAATTAGTAACCGCACGCCTACATCGTTCAAGAGAATCCTCTAAATCTTTTATTTCACTTGCCCAAGAATCTAGTAACCCTAATACTGTTTCAACATCTGTTTCTTCCATAGTGTCATGGACATGCCTTACATGCTTACTAAGTTTCTGACTGTCTTTCATACGACCCAACCCAGCCCTTTAAAGATTACATAAATTATTAACGCACCAAATGAGATTTTCAACCAGTCTCCGATTGTTATTCCAATAGGTTCACCCATCTTAATGTCCTAGTTTCTGCTTGATGTACTTTCCCGGCGTGTAGGTCAATTCAAAGTGCTCAAACCTGTCCATCAAAGCCCATATCTGTTTTCTTAGACTCACCAGCTTCTTATCTCTACATCTCCATATTTTCTTTACTTGATTTATAATAAGCTTGGAATCCATTATGACTACCACCCGAGTAATGTCATTGTCCAAGCACCAGCTAAGAGCATTCAGTAAAGCTATGTACTCCGCTCTATTATTTGTTCCTAGCCCTATTATAAACTGTTTCTGCCCGACTGTCAAGCCCTTATTGTTGTAGACTTTAAAAGATCCATAGGCTAAGTTGTTCTTAAAACCTCCATCAGCTATTACTAAGTGGTAGTCAGGCATTTATTTCAAATGCTCCGGTAGGGCGGCGAGGGCTTCCCGATGCTCGATTTGTCGCCTTAGATCGTCTGGCAACGCTCGCCATAATTCATCAGCCCGCTCAGTATTTTCTTCGGATGGTTCGGAGGTAGCGTGTCCAAGTGCTACAGACAAATCCAGCAACCTCTCCACCCGCTGTTCGAGCCATGTCACGTATTTGAGAGTGCCCGTGAGTGCACCGTTCACTACCACATACCGTGTTCCTGTAAAGTCAGTCATGCTCCGTCCTCTGGGAGGGCGATGTGCGACATTCTCTCGGTCCAACCACAGGAGCAGTCCGGGGTTGTGGCCGAGTCTTTTCGTACATCACAGTCCATGCTGTGTCCTGCCGCCAACAGCGCGTCGGCGTCAGCTAGGAGGCGACCCACATCTTGAATGTCCTCCATCATCTGTTTCTTAGTCGCGGGATCAGCCTTCCAACGGCGCGTCATTCTCATCCTGTTTCTCACATCTGCCCAAGGGTCAGTCATTACTTTAGACATCTGTTCGCTTCTTCCACATACTCAGGGTTTACATCAAACCCTAGAAAGACTCTGTCTAGCTTCTGAGCCTCTAGAAGAGTTGTACCTACTCCACACATCGGGTCGAGGACATAATCCCCTTCCTCACTGTAAGCTCTGATAGCCCAATTAGCTAGCTCAGGAGCCATAGGAGCAGGGTGATCTCTCTTTGTAGTATCTACCTTTAGTTTCAAGTAATTAGCGGGCGCCTTGCCACCGGGATTTGGTTTCACCATCTTACGTTTAGTAAATTTACCCTCATCATCAGCTTGCAAGTTTCCTACCGGATACTTCAACCGCTTCAATGTGGACTCTGCATAAGGCTCTCTTACGTGGTCTACATAGTAACGTGCGTGTACAGGCTCTCGACTAAAGATTATGTTTTCTTCCCAAGCAGGGTAAGGTCTGTTGTTGTATTTCTTAGGCAAGAATGATGTCTTGATCCAAGGTATCTTGTCTATCATGTAAACACCTTGCTCCTCTACCTCTACAATTAGCTTTTCGATTACTGACAGTCGCCTACTATCCATGTAGCCGGAGCCTGTGTTCCACCACAGCACTCCCTCAGGCTTTAGAACATCTGCGACAGTCAACACCATAGCTCTGCAGAAATGGAGCCAGTCTTCGGGAGACTTGAAAGTATCCCATTCAGCCCCATACTTACGTGCATTGTAGTATGGAGGGCTGGTGACACATAGATCAAACGTATTGCTAGGCACGTTCACAAAAGCCTTCAACCAATTCTTATGATGTGCTTCGTTCAGCGTATACATTTTCCAACCTTTCTACTCCTGCTTTCCACAGGTCTGTGTCTATCTCACAACCTTCACTTAGTCTACCTGTCTTCATTGCTACGGCTAGCGTCGTGCCCACACCGGCAAAGGGATCAAAGACTTTATCTCCAATTTCGGTAGTCGCTTCGACAATTCTTCGTATAAGTCTCTCTGGCTTTTGCCACTTAGCTCCTCTAACTCGTTCAGTCGCCATAGTATGAAAGTTGCCGATGTCTTCCCAAACATCCGTAGGAATCTTCCAATCCCTGCCGGACTTATTAAAATCACTTCTAGCAGTTTTCTTTGGAATGCCGACATGTTCTGGATAGAACACATAACTGCTCGTTTTCGAATACCAAAGAATATCATCATGCTTTCTTCCGAATGCATTTTTAGCTCTCCCGCCCCAATCGTAGGGCCATATTATCCAGTTTACAAAGTTCTCTTTGCCGAATAACCTATCCATATAAAGTTTTAATTCCGCTACACTTCTATAATCAGTCTGAATAAAGATACTTCCATCGTCACTTAAGAAGTCTCTACAACTTGGTATCCACCTACCAAAATCAAAATTGTCATACATCATATCAGCATAAATAAGATCAAACTTAGGAAACGTTCCATATTCATATGACAGGTCAAAGTAATCAGCGTTATCCCTGTTATGAAAAATGTGGTTCTTGTCTTTCGAGATCCATTCCATTTTGTACCTCAAATGCGTATATAGAGTCCTTCTCTATCTTCGCTCTGAACTCTTTCCTATTTCCTCCATCCTTGAAATAGTTTGTGATGTCGTACTTTTCTGGATAGCCATCAAAGGTATAAACCTTAGACAAAGTGCCTATCTGTTCTCCTGTCGTTATCGCTCCTGCCCTTCCAGCCTCATCATTATCATACACGATGTAAATTCTCTCAACATGCTTCATCTTCGTTATCCAGAGAGGGTTGAAATACCCCCCTCCTATCGTGCTTGATACTGCTGGAATGCCATGTTGCATCAACATTATAGCATCTGCGGGGCCTTCTGTCAAGCAGAACCAAGATTTGTTTTTTACATAGTCTAGGTTAAAAGGTAGGGGACCTTGCCCCTTATACCACACTTTTTGAAAGCCTCTAGGGTGACGACATTGAAAGTTTTTTAACTTTCCATTAACGAATATGGGTATCGTATACCAAAATCCTGTGTAGCCTAGCTGAAAAAGATCAATGGTAGAATCTGAGTATCCTCTATCAACTTTCCAATATTGTCTATTCTGTATTCCTAAATTATAAAAAGAGCTTATCAGACGTTCATTTACTGTAACGTCTTCAAGCTCTGGAGTTGATGCTCTTTCTAGGGATGGAATAGATACAGGATCATTGTCCTTAAGATAGGCTCTTGCTTCTGTTTTTGAAAAGCCCTTAATTTTAATAAGCCAATCATAGGCATTGCCTGATATCTCTTTTGAATTCCAATAAAAAATCTGTCTCTCTGTATCAATTACTAGGCTGTCATGTTCAAACGTCTTAAGATATTTTCCGTATCCTGTGATGCGGAATGTTTCACCGATTATGTCTTCGAGTTTAGCCATCCTTACTCTCCATCCACACCTTTCTATCGTAATCATACCACCAATTCTTTTTACAGAATTTGCAATACCAACGAGTAACAAAAGCCTCTCGCTCTTTTCTTGTTACACAACCATTACAATCAGGACATTTAGCCATAAGAAAATGTAACCCACCACTCCACCCCTACCGTCAAGGTCGTAGTCACCTAGCTCTACAGCCAGCTGTTTTATTTATGCACGAATAAGGGGTTGCCAGAGTCGATCATAAATAGACTGAGCAACCTTATAGACCGTTGTTGCATATGCAAAGATCGCAGACACAAAAAGTGACGGATCAGAGACATCAGGCATCAAGCCAGAAAAATCAGCGAAGCTGACAGTCATTAAGACAGCTGAAACATATACCACGACTTTCTTCGTTGCGTCAGATAAACTCTCTGGGAGTCTATCACTGAAGAAGGGAATCTTTCGCAGTAATTGAGACACAAACACATAACCTTGATTTAAAAGAAAACCAAGTAGGAGCGTTGCTGAGGCAACGGTGCCCCAATTTACAACGATATCCCAAACGGGTGCTTCTAAAATAACTTGCAAAAACATATTTTTAAGCCTCCTGTAGCTTAGGTAGCAGGACTTCTTTAACGAAGCCTTCTGCTTCTTTTCTTAGCCCTTCAAGACCATTAGTATTGTCTATCAGGCGGTCGTAAAAGTTAAAACCTTCTACTGAATCTGCTTCGGGCAGACCAGTCTCAGAAGTATCATTATATAAAACTGACCCAATAAGAGTATGAAACTCTTTAGGTCTAATAACTCTGAGTTTCAGAGTAGTAGGATAGGCGTTCATCACAACCTGCGTTCCCTCATTCATAAATCGCCAATCGTCTATAAACACCACATCAAAACTATCAGAGTTAGCTTCTATATCATCTACGGCTTGTTCAGCCCAAATATCAGGGTTATATTCTCTACCTGTATTACCAATTTGCTGTAGTAGTCTCCTACCCTTGGCATCTTTTTCACCGTCCCAACCCATGAAACGAGCGGTGTCTTTTACACCTTTAGCAAATGGAACTTTATATGACATTATATCCTGTTCTAAAAGAATTTCCATACATATATCACAGAAAGTAGTTTTACCCTCTCCCGCCCGTCCCGAAACCAGTATTATTTTCATAGTTAGTTTTGTGGAACGTCAAGCCCTCTCATTTTATACCATTGGTCACTATGGGCAGGCTCCTCATCTGAGGGCTCCGGAGCCGGGGCTGGAACACTAGAATCATCATCATCTTCTTCTATAAATTCAAAGTCGCTGGCGAAAGCCGCACTTTGCTGTTCTTCTTCTAAGAGAGCATCCAGAAGGTCTTGTCTATTTACATACCTCTTATCGAAATCATCAAGGCTTCCACCTTGCTCTTCGTATATTTCTAGAAGTTCTCCTCGAGTCATATCTTCTAATTTCTTTGCCATTATATCTCCTAAGCAGTATTAATTTCTTCCAAAATGCCCTCAAAGACTCTGTGATCTAGATAGCCTTTAGCAAGCATCACAAGGATCATTTGCGTTAGCATATCTCTATTGAAGATCACAGAATCCTTCGTGGTAATAAAGGCCCTTTCTTTGCCTTTGATTATAATAGAGTTTGCACCAACAAGATAGGTGATCTCTACTCCCGTCATTTCCTTATCCTTTATGAGGTCAATACAGGCACTACTACACTAGTAGGATCATTGCCCTCAGCGATTGACATCGTTTCTCTAAGGACAGACTCAAAATCATCTTCAAAAATCATATCGCCCCACTCAAAGGGAACGGAATTTAGGTGTGCTAACGTCTGCTGAGTCAGAATTTCAACATCCTTTCCGGTCAGCATTACTTCAAAAATTTTCTCTATCCAAGACTCTTTCACGTCAGGTGTCTCGGACACCGCAAGAGTCATTTTTCCTATAACCTTGAACAGATTTTCTTCTTCTTCTTCTGAATCAATTTCGAGAATCATTTTTCGATGAGTGTACTCTTTAGTCTGAGCATCCTCATACAGTTGTTCCAACATGTCTTCTACAAGCTTCTGCGTGTCCATTTTGAGTAATCCTCCAGTAGATTGAATAGCTCCTCGGTAATTTTAACATCCTCCATGTTATGCACAAGCACTTCTGCTAAAGCCTGTTTATCTCCGTACATGGCCTTCTGCCAAGTAGCGAGTAGGATAGGTGTCTTACCTTCAATTCCAAAGAAGGTAGTGACTGCATCCAACGACTTCCTGTGTGTTGCCAGTAGTGATCGTGCTCTGTAAAACACATCAAAATGATAGATCGAGCCAAATGCAGGGAACAGATACTTCCAATACAAAGCTCTAGTTCTTAAGAATTTAATATCAAATCCTGTTCCATAGTAACTAATCACTACATCAACATTCTCTAATTCTTTAAGTAACTCTTTTACTATCCGCTTATCATATATACCATTAAAAATTTCATTCTTAGTCACAATACCATGAACGATCTTACCGCCACGGTATTTCAAACACCACGATAACATGAAGCCTATATTAGCCTTCAAGTGGCTGGTTTCAATGTCTAACGTAGCCAGTGTCAAGTCCTCTTCGTCATACCAACGAAGTTTTTGTGTTAGACCACGACGAAAACAATTAGGGTGAGATTTCTTTGAGTGTCTGTGTATACAGAACAACTCACTGTGTCTCTGTAATCTCTTTTTCTCTGCCCTTGCGTCGCTTCGACTTAACTTTTTCTTTACGGATTTGAGCATATTTCACTCCTCTTATCGGTATAGATTCATCCATTTCACAAAAACCACAAACTACTTTTTCGTCTGCGGTCAATTCCTCGCCACACATCGAACAAGCTTTCTTCCTCATTACTTGAAAAATTCCTTTAGCTCTTTTTCTTTCTTTTCCCCTACAGCATGTCTAGCGGCAACTCTATACATAAATCCAGTATCAGTAAATTCATCCCCCAAACTATATGCAATCTTACTACAAGTTGTCTTGAAAGAATTAGAAACTCGCTTCCTATCACCTACTAATATCAATGCGATCTCCGAAAAACTAAATCCACTAGCTACACCATTCAAAACTCTAGCATCAAATAAAGAAATCTGTTCATTCTTATATAATTTTTCAAATGTCATTTTGATACTGAGAGCGTTATTATACTGATCGCTCTCTATGTTTCCATCGTCCAGTATCATGTGTAATGCTTTTACATACTCTTCAACTATCTGACTCATATAATTCTCTATCGCATATCCCCTTGAATTGGCATCGGTTACACTGAAATCCCGGTATTCTTGGGAAGCCCATTCCTGTGCGTTCCTCCTCGTCTACCCATGCATTATACACTGATTCTGCTGTTCTGTCAAGGAGGTTTTCAAAGTTGGTTACGAGGGTTGGTTTTATATCTATATTATACAATTTCCCAGATGCTAAGTGACCATAATAGACACTCTCAGGTAGCTTGTCATAAAGTTTTTCATGTGCCCATCTGTAGAGATAAAATTGTATATCATTTAGATCATTCTCCGACGGGGGTTTGGCCCCTGTTTTCCAGTCGTACACACCACCTTTATCTATTCTATCCATCTTACCTGTGACATATATATTCCTACTCTTGTCAAAAGGTATCTTAAATAGTTTCTCTATAATAGGTCCATCATCAAGTAAATTAGGCTTTACCTTCTCCTCATAACTCTTGTACATATTCTTAAATGAACGAGGAGGTTTCGGCACCTTCCCTATAAAACTAGAGCGTGCTGTATATTTTCCTTCCCAAGTTTCCAGCGACCACTCTGTAATATCCGGCATACCCAAATCATCCACTTCATGCTTTTCTATGCCCTCATGCACAATGGAGCCGAAGTTCATGTAAACTGTAGATACAGATGATCTGGAAGCTGTAATACGATACTGATATCTCTTATTACAAGCCCAATAATCTCGTAGATTACTTGCTGAAATGTGTATGTCTCTCATTAGTAGTTACTCTGATTCTTGTTGTATTGATCTGCTTTCCACACATCAATCATAGATCGGTAAACTTGAAACTTCAACTCTAAAGTTTTTAGATTGCCAATATGTTCTGAAAGATTGTCTCTTAGAAATGCCAAGTCTTTCCTAGTCGCACCATTGAAACCTTCCATGTGAAAAACCGTCTTGATGTAATTGAACGCGGGCGGCTTCCCTGTGTGCCAGTATTCTTTGTTCATGGTCACAACCCTAGTAACCTCTGCTAATTTGGCATCTAGAGATGCTTCCCACACGGCCACATCGCGTTTTAGATAGCCTATACGATCTGCCATGTCCACCATTTCATCAAAGTCTGGAAGTTTAAAGTTACCCATCAGTATTTCCTCTCAAATGCTCCGGTAGGGCGGCATACGGCTCCATCAATATCGGTTCTAAGTACTCCTCCCACACTTCCTCGACGAGCTCCTCAGTAATATCGCTAGCCTGTAAGCCCGATGCCGCTCTAACCATAGCGAGTTCTTTCACCGCCCTCACCACCGCCAACATCGCATCAGCGTCGGCTAGGAGGCGTTCAATGTCGGCCTCCATGCTCTTCACGTGCTCGATTTCTAGGTCAGTTAGTTCGTGATCGAACCACCGTCCTGTCAACAATCTCTCCCGCACATCTGCCAAAGGGTCATTCATCAATATCTCCTCCCTCGTTGCGATCCCACGGCTTCACCATTTCCAAATTTGCACTTACTCCTCGCACTATGGGCACTCCCCTCCAAAGATAATTTCTGCTAAATTTAGAACAAACACTCCAATAAATAAAATAGCTACTAACGTGTATCCGTTCATTCGTAAGTTCACCTTACTCTCCCGATTCCTCCAAGAGCTCTTTCACTCTTAGAAACTTGTCTACGTTTATAATTACGTTTTCCAATAGCTCAATCGAGGGAACATATGTAAGCACAGGATCAAGCCTCGCTTGCATCTCTCCCACACTCATGCCATCATTATACACCTTAATTGGATCAAAGTCAAGTGTCTCTTTGTTAGGAATTATACCCCAAGTCTTGCAGATACTTGCGATTTCCTTCTCATGAACCTCAATGAATTCAGCTATATAGGACAAGGACATCCCCCTAGCGGTCATTTCTATAACTGGAAGGTCAGATAAAACCCAAATTATGAAGGGCTCTATGTTTCCTTTCTTAGCCAAGACAGCTACAATCACATCCCATAGTGTAGATTGGGGATTATTTCTGTACACCTTCTCCACCAAATCATCTAGATTTATATCTCCTAAAAAATCTTTATCCATTCTCTAATTTCTCCCTTAGCATTATATTCTCATTATACAGTGTCTCTGTAGCCTCCAACACATCATTGAAAGCATCAAAATCAAATATGACGAAGTACCTGACATCACTACGAGAGCCTGAGAATTTTGCAATCAGTAGTGGTACCTCATGTAGGAAGGCTCCCTCTGCTTGCATCCTCACCTTCTCCAACCACTCTCTCTTTACTGCAAGCTGTTTAGCTCCCCCGTACCCCGTCTTAGCTTCGCCTCGAAACGCGAACGGCAAGAAGTAGTAGCGACCTACTAGGTCTGCCTTTAGCTCGTCTATCTCTAGAATAGTGCCAAGGGCTCCAGAGCCGGGTACCTTCTTCCATGTATGAGAATACTGATTGTTCAGTATTTCAACAGCGTCACGCTCCCATCTAGCTCCCTTATCTTTACTATTCATCATCCGGCTCCTCCCAATAAAGCAGATGACACTTCATACAAAGATGTACCACAGCAACCTTTTCGTTGGTCTTGGTGTTAAAAATTTCTATAAAAAACTCACCAGGTACTTGCAACTGCTCATGCTCACATTCGTTACTCATCTTCCATTACCTCCCTACCAAAATCAAATTCTTGATTGTTTGAATCTTTTATTTGTAATGTACTTCCAATAAAGTCAAAAGTATGAGCCCCTAAAGGTCCATTTCTTTGTTTCAATATCAGCATTTCCATTTTCCCTGCTTTAACAGGGTCCTTGTTGTACATTTCATCTCTATACAAACCAATCACAACATCTGCATCTTCTTCTAAGTTACCACTGGCTCTAAGGTCTGACATCAGTGGTCGTTTATCTTCTCTCTCCTCAGCCTTTCTGTTTAGCTGGGATAGGACAAGGATTGTAATTCCCAAATCCATAGACAACAATTTGAGCTCTCTTGATATACGACCTAGTTCCGCAACCTGATCTTTCGTCCTATCTGTTAGAAGCTGAATGTAATCTACTGCTACTACTCTGATACCGTGGAGCTTATGGTATTTTCTTATTGCACTAATGATGTAATGAATATCACCATAGTAATTAGAGTCAAGAAAAAATGGAACCTTGCCAAGCTTGTTAACCATAGTTTTTAGATTCTTCATATGCGTTGGTAACAAATCACTTGTACGTATTCTCTGATAGGATATTCCTGTCTCCATAGAAAGTAATCTAAACATCAACTCGTCTGAATTCATTTCTCTGTTAAACAACATGCATGGACTACCTGCCTTAGCTACCTCTTTCAAAGATGTGAGTGCAACTGTAGTTTTTCCCATAGATGGCCTACCACTAATAATCCATGTAGTGCCTTCTGTATAGCCTCCTGTGAAATGATCTATTGTGGGAAATCCCGTCAATATACCTACAGGTAACTTGTTGTCCTTCCTTAGTTCTATTGTAGTAAAAGCAGATTCAAGAGCCTCCTCAATACTCAGCACCCCATTTTCTAAATTGTCACTTTGAAGTGCTGTTAGGCCAGATGATAAAGAGTTAATAGTCTGTGATATGTCTGCCCCACCATGTACCTTAGTAGGTATTTGACTAGCCCACTCTAGTAGTTTCCTAGCTTTGTAAGAGTCAATAACCGACGTAAGAAATCTTTGAAACCCACTAGAATCTGATTTAATTTCATTTGCAATATGTCTAATATGAGTCTCTCCTCCTGCCTTGTCTAAGGTTCTATTTTCTCTCAAGTACAGAATAAGATTTTCCGTCACTGGAGTTTCCCCACTTCTAGCCATATTTTGAATGCCTCTATAAATAGCCGCATGTATTTCTGACGACATCATTTCAGGCTTTAGTTTATCTATGGCATCATAAGCTTTGTCCGTGTCTCGCATAAGTATGCTAAGAAGTGAAGCTTCATTGCTACTCACGAACATATCACTCATTAACTTTCCTCTCCTATGTAGTAGTCTGTTTTCAACAGATCATCCGTATAGACTACTTCTGCTTTACCGTTCTCTACATCCAATATCATATGTTCTTCTGCAAAAAAACTAACAGCTACGATGCTCTCAAAACCATTTTTAAGCACTACTCTAGTGATAGCTGGAACACCAAATCCATTATCTCTCATATATCTCTGAACAAAACTTTTCTTGAATGTCTCATAGTTTACAAGCTTCTTCATGAATTCACTATCATCTTCCAGAATTCTCTTCTCGAAACTGTTCCCAAGACTCCAAAGAAATCTATTTAGTTTACTTATAAAGTGTCTGATCATTTTTTGCTCCTTTCTCCAGTGGAGGCGGTGGGAATTGAACCCACGTGCGGGTGATCGGGTAGGCTTTCGCCGAGCAAATCAACACCGTCGAGTCCTGTCGCCCCCGATGATGGATATGGTTAGTCTCGTGTTCCCATAACTCTAGTCCAGCGCAAATTTCACTTAGTCTTTGCCGTCCGGCGTTCCCTGCCACGGCCCCACACTCCACTCAATCCTAAGTTACTACTCCGAGCCTGAACTTTAGCATCACTGGTCAACCACACGCTACCCATCCGGAATCTATCATTTACACCGGCCAAAGCCTTGTCCGTTGTGTGATGCTATATGGCTGGGGGTAGGGATTTGCATCCATTTTTGTTCTCGGTTTAAACCCACTAGGGGCCGAATCACGCCTATTACGTTCCCCATCATAGCCTTTATGCTTCTACACCTACTGCTGTATCATCAAACAATTCTGAAACTGATTCTGAAACATCTGAAAGTGACTCAGCTAATGCTTCTGTAGTTTCAGCCTCTTCATCGGCATTACGAGCCGAAAAGACATCTGACAAAGTTGATCCAGCAAACGCCACCTGCTCCATTTCATCAGAGGTCAAGATAATACCAACCTCAGACAGAACATGCTTTGTTAGCTCATTCTCTTCTAGAATAGATACTACATCATCATTATTCTGTAGGAGTGGCATAACAGAAATGGTCATATCCACACCCGCTCCTAAAGTTAGAAGTTTTAGATCAAACGTGGTAAGCCCACCACTCACTAGCTCGCTCTCATCATTAAACTCACTTGTCTCAGTATGAATAGCAAGAAAGTTTTCAAACAGGGTCTTCCCTCGCTCTAGTATCTTGAGAGTGTTAGAAGGATTTGGCTCAATTCCTGCCAAGCTTCGCTCATTATCAGAAGATATTAGGGGAAATTGACCTTTTTGAGCATAATATTCCTCTTCCGTTTCAGGGTCTATTACGACCAGTGTGCGGTCAAGAACATTCACCATATAACGAAACTGTACGGGAATATATCCCTTGATATTACGAAAGTTCTTTGGGCTTTCGCTTCTTATTTTGTCGTTACTGGCACAAATCGGGCAAGTTTCCCCTAAACAAAGTAAACTCGTATGCGCTTTATTAATCCAATGCTTTCTAACTCTATATGCATTTTTATCTAGTATACGAACAACTGTTGGGAAGCCCTCACGAAATCTGAGGTACTTCGGACGATCAAAATCTACAAAATCATTATCAAACGTTGGGAATTCAACAAAACTATTACTCATTTTCTGTTTCTCCATTCTGTATTAAATCTTGGATTTCTTTATAGGTATCGTCTCGCATGTCGGAAAGTTTCTCCAGCGATTCTTCTAGTGACAAACCTCCAATTTCTTGATTCAATTTTTGATAAGTTCTAAAGTCTGCCTCCACAGACACCATAAGTAAAAACGAAAGGCTTCCCATAACTTCTGGACGTAGCCAAAGCTCTTGCGGTATGCCGTCTATAATATTTCCAAACTTGATGTTCTTGTAGTTCCCAAGCGTATAAAGTCGTTCTATACTAGTCGTCCTTTCCATCTACTTCCTCCTGTTTATCGGGTGACATCGAACTTACACCCACTGCATTATAGCACGCTTCTATGATTTTGTCAAGTAGCTCTTTATCCTCTTGTAACATCTCTATAGTCTTTATAATTCCAAGGCCGAGGGTTTCATCCTGAAATACCTTATAAGGGCCTCGACTTGAAAGCACACCCAAGTCTGTAGCAAAGCCTATAACATCTCT
>SDBS01002034.1_pt1 | contig 20357 bp, 15 predicted proteins | sample 2277091 | NCBI WGS metagenome assembly SDBS01 (sample SAMN10404972, study PRJNA504765) | marine sediment metagenome | isolation source: marine sediment core GS10_PC15, 163 cmbsf | place: Arctic Ocean: Southern Knipovich Ridge | collected 2010 | reverse complement strand
CAAATTGTTATGGATGAGTTTCCTACCATAGAGAAATTCTATGAAATCGATTTTGACAAGTGTACTGAAGATAAGGAGAATGAAGTTTGCCAATTGTGCTTAGCAGTAAGAGAAAGGAATCACGTTCAAGAATATTTTAAAATTTCAAAAGAATGCCCTGCTGATTGTTTTTCTATCAATACTCCCATCGAAGGAGAAGTCATTATTAAGAAAAACATGCTACATAAGTGCGATCCACATAATTTAAAACGAATAATCTTATATTCTTATTAACCATTAGTTTTAAAATGGGTTTAGAAGACTAAAAGTTAAAACATAAAATATAGTATTAAGAGAATTTTTTAATTATGGACTCCATTTTTAGTGATCTAGCAATTAAATCTCCAAAAGAATATGTCGAAAATATAGAATTGGAATACAACGAGATTAAAAAAAGTTTTTTTGAAGAAGATGAGACTAAAATTGGAACTCATTCTGGTAGATTTTGTGAATTAGTTTCTTCATTATTATGTTATAAAGAATTAGCTCAAATTGAAGATCTAAATAAAATAGGATTCAATAACAATATAAATAGATTAATTAATAAACCGAATAAAACAACAGAACAAGAAATTTCGTGTATAATAATTCCAAATGTTTTAAAATCAATTTATTCAATAAGAAATAAAAAAAGAGTAGCTCATTTCAAAAAAATTAATCCTACTTTAATCGATATAAAATTTATAAATATTGCAATAGATTGGATTTTATCTCAAATATTTATGTTATATACACCACTAAAAAATCCTGATCTAATTAAATATCTTGAACAAATTTCTTGTGAAGATTTCAAGAAAGTAGAAATATTTGAAAACGGAGATATGTTATTCTATGAAAATTTAACCTGGAATGAGAAAATAATATTCTTTTTATCTATTTTTTATAATAAGAAGAGAGTAGTTCGAGATGAGATTTACTTCAGATTTAAAGAAAAAACTTCAAGCTATCTCTCTTCGAATATTATTTCTTTAAAAAAACAAAAATTAATTCATGAAAATGAAAATGGGATAAAATTATCTCAAAAAGGTTTGCAAAAATTAAAAGAAATAAGGAAAAAACTAAAATAAGGTGTTAAAAAAATGAAAATTAAAATAAATATTGATACACCAGCTATAAAAATTGAAATTGAAGAAGAAAACCTTGAAACTGATATTATTGAATTTTTAGAAAGTATCACAGATTTTGTAGAAAAAAGTTTAAAACAGTTTTATGAAAAAAGATACAAAGACCACTTAAGTCCTAAAGATACAAAGGTTGCTTTAGAGGAAGAAATATCAGAAAGTATTTATGCAGAATTCTGCATCAGAATTGCTAAAGATTCTAAAGTAGAACAAGATTTCATTAATCAACTTTATGATTTCGGCTCAAAGTTAGATACACCTCCTTTATTAGTGGGTTTTAAAACTAAATCTAGATCTGAGACACAAAGAAAAGGATTATTATTAATTCTTTATGCAAATTCTGTAATAAATAAAGAGGATTCAATTTCCTCTAAAAATCTAACTTCTATATTAACAGAATCAAATATAGATCCAACAGAACTTAATAAATCAGTAAAATCTGAAAACTTTGAAAAATTCATTAAGATCGATGGAAAGTCATATCGAATAACTTCGCCAGGAATAATTGAAGCGAGAAAATTAATAAATGAACTTTATGAAAATCGAAATAATGTCCATAAATAAAAAATAGAAGAAAAATATGCAAAATAACTTAAGACTAATTTTTCATATAAAATTAAATAAATAATATAAAATTAAAGGAGGTCTTAGAATATGTCTAATGAACATAATGGTCTTAGAAATTATTTAGAAAATGAAAATCCTGCTGGTAGAGTAAGATTTTTTATTACCGATTCTACAAGCGATTACATTGATTTCCAATGTTCAGAGTGTGGAGAAGACTGCTCTGTAAAGTTTTTTGGGCACATTAATGATCCCTCGTTTTGTGAAATTCAAATAGAATGCAATAACTGCGAAAATAGGTTAGAATTTCCATATAAATGCAAGACCTTAGAGGATTTTTCAAAAGAATAATATATTTGCTCAATCCCTAAGAACCCACTATAGAAAAGTACAATATTTTATCCAATTAATAAAAGAATTTAATAGTCTAAATTTTTTTCTTATTATAAGAATTGTAATCGGTTAATTAGATATGAATGCGGATTTTAGAGAAATAGATTCAAAAGTAAAAAATTTATATGCCTTTCTAAAGAAATACGACATTGAAAAATATTTTTTATCTAAAAATTTTAAAATTACATTGATGGAGCTTAATTTAGATAACCAATGGGAAGAAATTAAAAGAATGGTTGTAAGAGAATCGGGAGTTTCAGTCTTGATCCCAGGATTTACGGGATATGTTGATAAAGCGTTTTTATACTTAATTAACTCCATTTATATTATATCTAAAAAATATTTTCTCCCCATTCTCGATGTAATTATAATAAATTTTCTTGAAACTGAGAATATCAAGAAGTTTGATTTTGAACAATTAAATAAAAGATTAAGTCACTGCGGTTTTAAAAATGATGAACTTGATGAAATGAAAATATTGAAATGGAAACTTGAAAGAAATATCCCAGAGGTTGAAATAAAATTGGATGAAAATGGAAATTTTATGATTAATTATGCTGATAAATATAGGTTAGGGCTTTTTAAAGGAGAGTTTAAAAGAATTAAGAATTTAATTTTCGTGCTTCTGCCTTTTGAAAATAAATTCAATCAACTTTTTCGAGATTATATAGAACGACCATTAAAGAAAAAAGGATATGAAGTAAAAAAAGCTGACGATTTTTCACAACCAAGAGAAATAATAAGGGATATTTGGCAAACAATATGCGAAGCAGAAATAATTATAGCAGATTTAACTAATCGAAACCCAAATGTATTTTATGAACTAGGTATGGCACATGCATTAGGAAAATATACAATACTAATGACACAAGATATAAATTCAGTCCCATTTGATTTAAAACATACAAGAATTATTGAATATAGATATGAACCAGATGGATTCAAAAAATTAAAGATTGAAATTCAAAAAGCCATTAAAGCTAAAGATTCTTAAAATAATAGATTCTCTAAATGAAACTGAAATCAATACGATTAATTCAGATAATTCAATATAAGACTTTTCTAAAGTATAAATAATCTTTTTCATTTTTATTCTCAAAGAATTCAATAATTCTCTCTTTTATACTATCTGGGAATTTAAAAAAATTTTCTATAAGTGTATAAGACAGAGACTCATATGGTAAATCTAATTTTAAAAGATTAAATGATAAAAAATTTCTAAAATCATTTGACATGTAATTAAAATGATTCATTAAAATTTCAGCAATATAATAAGCAGTCTCATCATTATACAAATTTTTGATTATAAAATTACTTTTAAATTTATTAGGAACTACTTTAAAAAATTTATTTATAATTTTTAAAATAATACTAGCAAGATCTTCATTCTTAGATAATATTTGTAATAGTCTATTTCTAATTTCTTTGGGAAGTTCGAGATAATTATTTTCAAGTGCCAAGGAAACGTAAATATCAAAATCTTCCTTTTTTGATAAATCAAATAACAAATCTTTTATGTTTTTAGGTAGTGAATTATAATTTTTCATCATTGTACATGAAACATAGTATGCCGGTTTAATCTTTATAGATAAAGTTTCTAATATGTTTATAGAAATTGTTGAGGGAATTAAATTAAATTTGTATAATACTAATCTAGCAATATCTTCCGCATATATTTCACTTTTTAACAAATTTAGTAATAGAAAATTTCTTATTTTTTTTGAGATTAAATCAAATTTAGTGGTTAATATTTTGATTATTTCATCGGATACATTATCATAATTTGATAATTTAGATAATAATGTATTTCTAATTTGATGCGGTAATAATTCAAATTTCTCTATTAAAATTTCAGCAACAATTCTAGCTTTTTTTGAACTTTCTGGAATTAAGAATTGAAAATTTTTTATCTTAACTGGTAAAATCTTATTGTAATTTTCTAAAACAATATCCGTTAAATATTTGGTGGCTTTTTCCTGAATTGTAAGTTTTAATATAAGTTTATTTCGAAAACTTTCTAATATTATGTCAAAATTGTCCTTTAATGATTCAGCAATGTAAACGGCGGTATCATTATTTTCAGCTAAATAATTAAATATTTTCAAAAGAAATTTTTCGTTTTTACAAATAAAAATTTTATCTTCATACAGAAGATATTTTAAAGCTTCAAGATAAGATGAGTGATAAAACCTAATATTTCCAAAATAATCAGTATCGATTTTATCGTCTCGAAACCATTCTACAATTTCTTCAAATTTTAATACACCTTCCAAATTGAAATCTAAGATTAAACTTTCATAAATATTTTTTAATAATTTAGTTTTGATATCTACTGTCAAGAAAAGTAAGGAAAAAAACAAAATTTTTTCCTTTTCCATAAATTTAATTTCTTTTGCAAATGATTTGGCTGTCTCTTTTGATTTTATTTTCAAAATTCTCTTAATTTCGTTTAAATCATTAATATTTCTAGTTTCTAATGCAAAGCTCCTTATACTTAAAGGTGAAGGTAAAATATTCTCATCTCTTATATCAAAAATTATAGTTTTTCTTAAAACTTCATTAGAATACCACTTACAATTCATCATTTTGGCATATTTCAACAACATCTCAATTCTTTTATTATAATCATAAGATGGCCTTCCAATATTTAAGGTACTTTCAAATATGTTTATTGAAATTTCAGAGAGTTTTTCTTTTTCAAATTTAGTAAATACTTCTTTTCTTGAAGTAATTATTACATAAACACTTTCTAAATTTTTTATGATATTTATAATATCTCCTATTTGTCTTTCCAAATCTTTCCTTCTTTTATATTCTATATATCCAAATGGATCTTCAAAATAAATAATTTGACCAGGTTTAATATTTGCCGAAATATTTTCTAATTTTTCACCTACTTTGATTTTAAACCATATTGGTTCATATCCTTTGAGGAAGAATTCCCATAGAAGGAAGACTGCGACAAAAGTTTTTCCATATTCAGGCGTTCCAGTAATAAATACAATTCTTTCTTTTGATAATTTTTTAGTAATTTTGTTGAATTGTAATGGAAAGACAAATAACCAGTTTAATTGTCTATACCAAATATTTCCTTTATATTTTATTTTTTCTAAGAATTCCAGAATGCTTCTAATCATATCTACAGAATTAATATCTACATGATAAAAAGATATGATTTCTTCTGCTTTTGTCTTATCTGATGTATATTTTATTAATTTACATTTTTCTTTATCAACAAAATTAATTTTTTTATAAAATGATTCAGTTAAAATAACAAAACTTGACATTATGGGTGAATGATAATTATTTTCAAACCATCTGTGGTAATAATTAATAAGTTTTGTTTTAAGAAAATTAATCGTTGATTGTTCTCGTATCAATTTTTCCCCCCCAAATTTAGCCCATTTGTCAAATTTTGCTGTTCCTAACCCTATTTCCAATTTAACTGTTTTGAAATCACCTTTATATCCTGTATTATGATCTAATATTTCAGAAATAATTTTAAAACATATGTCACAAGGATCAATTATTTCCTTAGAGTCTATTACTAAAATCCAATCATCCCTTCCTGGACTTATTCCAACAATCGGAAATTTAAACTTAATTTCATTAATTTTATTTTGAATAGTCTTATAAAAATCCTCTCTTATTTTTCTTGCTTCAGCAATACCTATATCGTCGCCCATTTGCGCTCTTTTATCATAACCAAGAATATCTATATAAATAAGAAATTTTTCACTTAAAGCAAACTTATTATTAAGCAAATTTGTATTCTTAGTTTGTAATCCCATAATATTCTTTATTATAATTTTTAGATATTAATTTATATGATATTACCAATTTGTTGATTATACCACTATTTTGAATATTATCTAATTAAGTGATTTGATTTTTAGTCTATTATTATGATAAGATTTTCATTTTTCTTTAATAATAAGATATTACCAATTTTACATTTTAATCCATTCTTTTTTTTTTGAAAATAAGTAAGTTTATTTTTAAAATTTAACAAATTATCTTAGAACTTTTCTGAGTTCTTCTCTTTTCAGAATAATTTTTTATGTGAAAAAAAAAGATTTTCCAAAATGGATATAATTGGATAAATTTCTTTGACAATATTATTAGTACCATTTTAACAATAATTGGAGCAATAATAACATGGTATATTATTGAATTTTTTAAAATAAGAAAAGAATCAAATAATATTAAAAAAAGTTATAAACAATTTAGGAAAAAATTTTAAAATTTGATGTAACATATAATCAAAATGCCAATTTAGATAAGGCAGAAATTATACATTTAATCATTTATGAGATTGGAGTCGAAAATCTTTCCAAAGTATTAAAGATTAGATACCGATATAAATTCGGAGAAAGTATGAGGGATGCATATAATCTAGAGAATCATTTATGACAATTAACTATTCAAAGCGGGATTAGTGATTTAAATGCGTTTAATATTAAAAGACATGATGGAGTGAGTTATAATTTTGATGAAAGACCAAATCAGGATGTTGCTGCGCGTAATGAATTCCTGAAATATGTAAAAAAAGAATGTCAAAAAGCAAATATTGAAGTTAAAATAGTGTACAATTTTAATATAAAAAATATTATAATGCAAAATTTTTAAGTGAAAAAATTGAAAATGACAAGACAAACAGGTTATAATAGTCCTAGAGACGAAGCTATTCATGAGGGAGATGGTTTTATTTTTAGAAATGGAAAATGGATTCATATGGGTAAAGGATTCAGATATCCAACAGGCTATAACCCAGATAACATATTTGGGGGTGCATTTTACGATAAAGAAAAACAGGAATGGTGGATTGAAAGCCAACACCACCCAGAAAAGAACATTACATTAATGGATATTGAAGGTGTTTACCAAATAGGAGATATTTATACGCCCGAATGAACCATAAAACAAAAAATAATTTGGGATTAACCTTTGATTTTATTAAAATAATTATTATTGGTAGTAATGTTCATTAAATCCACATTGCGAACAGCGTCCCACGATTTATAATCGAGCAACCCCGGATGAAAATTAATATGTATTAATGTCCAGGTGTTCCAACAATTTCAGTTTTAATTCTCTAATTTCTGCTGTATTTCAAACACTATTTAGACAAAAACAATTTAATTTTTGATGAGAAATATTCTTTCCCGGTATAAAAAATGCTTTTCATAGGGAGAAATGAACAAATTGATTTAATTTAGTATAAAAGAATATTGGTTTAAATCCAGCATGTACTGCCTTAAGCCAGTGAATGATAAGTCCTTTTTAAATTGTGAAGAAGCACTCAATTTGCTCTTTCGACTTCCTGATAAGATTGACGATATAAATAATTCAAGGGATGGTGATATAAGAAAAGTGTCAAAAATGCTTCGAAAAGTTTATAGAAGTATAAAGCTTCTTTAATTCTCCCTTTATTATATCCCATCTAGTAGATGGGATATGCCTTGGCTTTATCTTGTATATTTTTATTTAATAATTTCCTTGAAAAAAGCTATTTACTCAAATAATTTATATAATTACTTCTTCTTTTCTTCCATAGTATTGAAACCAATTGAGATAAAAATTGGAAATTTAAAATGAGACATAGCAAAATTACCATGGATAGTCCTTTAGAAATTGATTTATTAAAGATTGCAATGGTATTTTGGGATAAGGTAATAATATGGCCTTCATGTATCAATAATATCAATAATGAAAAGGAATTTCTTTCTTTATTGAAATTAGGGAAATTAATTTTTGATTGCCAAGGAGATAATATTTCAAAAGAAATAAACGATAAGGCTTATTATGGAATTAAGACTAATCTATGGAAATATTTAAAGGAAAATGGTGAATCTTTGAGCTTAGTTCATGATTATCTAGAATATAATGAATTTAGAGAGGATTTTGATGATTTTTACGAGGAAATGAAAAAAAACCTGTTTTTAAAGAAAGTTATTCAAAATAGGGAAGAACATAGGATCGAAGCACGCTTTTTTAAAAATTATATTCCTGAGAGAGAGTATACTAAAGATTTTATGAAATTTGCGTTGAGACGTTCTAAACAAGAAATCCTTCAATTTCAAAAAGATCATCTAATGGAAATTTTGTATCTTAATAAACATCGATTTTTAGACTTTTTATCTGATATATTAATTGCAGGCTCTTACTTTGGGAAGAAAGGTGAGATTTTGGATTACTTCTTCTATGTAAACAATATTGGAGACGAGGATGAAAAAACTCAGATTCTTGATATCTTCCAGAAGAGCCAGATTAATTTGAACATATACTTACCTTCGTTAAAAATAAAAAAAATTCAAGAAATTTTAAACCATAAAAACTATTCCCTAAACCTTTCAAAATTCCATCGTTTCCTTAAGTTTTTTGCAGAGGAGGGGTTGAGATATAAAGATATTGAGAAAAATTTCAAAAAACATATAAAAGAAATTTTAAATCCTATATGTAATAATAGAAAGATTATAGATAATGTTCGTTTAGGTATAAATATATATAGATTACCTTTAACTGAAAAATATCAACTCTTTCGGAAATTAAAACAAAGTTATCATATAAATTCTATATTATTTTGGGATTTTAAAATAATATACTGAGGAAAATTGATTAAAAGTGTTATTATTTAATGATAAAACCATTTTTGTGAAAATAAATAAAAAATTATATGAATTAGTTGATCAAAAAGAAGAGATCTTTAAATTAAGATTAGAAGAAAAAAAACTTATTAGTAAAATAAAAGAAATCCTTGATGGTATTTCACTTGATACTTTAAAAAAAGAGAATTTTACAAGATTAGAGGAGATATCAAAAGATATTTTGAGTTTAGAATTGAATATTTATCCTTCAAAAAAGCGTTTCAAAATTTGGGTGATTTTATTCAAAATGGAAATAATTCTTATGGAGAATTATATTTATCTTATAGAAGACAGTAAAAAAGAATTTGATTTTGAGCTCTTGCTTCAAAAAACAAAAAAACTTATTGACCTTCAAGAACTGATAACTTCTTTAGAAGATGAAAAAATTAGATTGCTTTTAAATAAAAAAACCAATAATTTAGAGTATTTTTATACTAAAAACTCAAGAATAAAAAAAACACCAGAAGAATATTATAGTAAAATCATTACCGAAATCTTAAACAAAGTCCCGTACAATAAAGTAAATTTGTTTAGAACCTTATTTGATACTAAAAATTATAATGGCTTTTTCAAGGATTTTACCCATAGGTTAAAAAATATAGCAATTAATCAAAATTCAAATGCATATAACTATTGGATAGGCTATAAATTAAATTTAGAATTAAATAACTTGAAAGAAATCTCGGAAGATTACCAAAAAACTAAAAACACTTTAATTTTAAGAGCCAAGCCTATTATCGAATATCTAACTGAATTAGATAGAGGGTTGTTCTATATAGAGAATATTATGGAACTATGTAATCATATAGATAATTATAGTCTACCAATTCCAGAAGTTAAAACACTTATTGACTTTTTAATCCAACACAGTATTATACTAAATGTGCAAGATGATTTTGAAATTGGAATTCCTGCATTAAAATGTTTTTTTTATCTATTAGATTATATTAACAATTCTGGGGAATATTTAAGGCACATTGGGAATAGCTTAGAAAATATAGTTAAAAATTTCGCAAAAATTTATGATGTTAATATAAATTGCAACATTCCATTGAATAAAACGGAATTAGATGTAATTATAAATAATGAAAAAATGGCATACATAATTGAATGTAAATTGATTGAGAATCCAACACACAAAAATTTAATAGATCAATTATCTAAATTTGAAAAAAAGATAGAAATTATTAAATATGCTCCAGAGATCATAGGACTTAAGGATCAGAAGATAATTCCAATATTTTTTTCAATTTATACTGTATTTGCTGAATATAATGGTATTTTGATAATAAATAATTTTAAATTGCTTTTGGATTTCTTTCAGATTAATTTTAAAATTAAAAAACTTGCTAAAACAAGAATAAATTATAAAGTTATTGAAATCTTCAATAATATTGATCAAGACAGCCCAATTGATTTATCGGAAATTGATGAAAGCATACCTGAAAAGATATATCGCTATGATGTTATTTTTGTTTTAGACATTGATAAAAGACTTCATGAGGTATTGAGCCAATCATATTTTGTTCCCTTTCCAATTACCATTGATCTTCATGAAGAGATTAGAGGTGAATTTTATGATAATGTATCGAATGGAGAAACGATTAAAGTCCTATTATATAATGCATATAAAAATATTCATTGGTCTAAGATAGAATTAATAGCATTTAAGTAGGTTTGATACGAGAATTCGTACTTTTAATACCTACAAAATATAGCATGATTCACATTAATATATTAAATGTGTAATTTAACTTCTTAGATAATCTTAAATGTGTATCTTTTTAATATACTCATAAAGAATTATGGAAAACAATTTGAAATCAAAAGAATTAACCTTAGAAAAATTAGTTAAGGAGATTAATTCAAAAGGAAAAGAGTACTTATCAATAGAAATATTATTTGATTTATTATTTAAAATTGCAACCTTATATATTGATTATTATGAAATCAAAAATCTCAAAATTCTAAATATTTAAACTCATTTGCGAGATTCCGCCCATATATCGCGTAAAAAGCCAATTACATCGTTAAATAGCGGTATTAGTTGCTTTAAAATGTTTTCTACTTCTTTTTTGGAGTAGATTCGTTTATGCGTGCCTAAGTTTCTATCTTTTACAAAGAGGGCTTCTATTTTTATAATTAATTTTAGCTTAATTTCGTCGAAATAAAGAGAGGTTTTTACGAAATCGTATATATCTTCCATAAGAGGGTTTTGAGGATCTAAACCATCAACTATTCCTCTTAGAATGTATTGCCAGTTTCCTAATGTTGGATGATGATTGGCTGGATCGTCGAAAAAATTCCTTAATAACACGTGGAGCTCTTTAATGTTCTTGGTGTCTCCTTGCCTATACTTCCTTGGCAAAGGAAAATGTTTTTCCTCAACATAATCGTAAATAAACTTGCCCAAGGTGTGAGCTAAAAGCGTTTCTAAACCTTTCGATAATCCCGTAAGCACGGTGCCGAACTCAATATCTTCGTTTGGATCGAGTATCTTTAACTGGTGTTCTATCGTGTTAAAGATGGTTTTTACATCTTTAAAGGGAAGGTTTTCGAATCTTAATTTTGAATCTTTTACGAGAATAATATAATTTTTTAGCTCAATAAAGGAATCTCTAGTTTTTCCTTTGACGTTTTTTATTATTTTATCAAGATACATCAAACTTTTTTTGAACTCGTTAAGTATAAATCCTACTCTAGTAAGTCGTTCTAACAAATTAATATTGTTTGGAGAAAAAGCAAGAGCTTTCTTATAAAAGTGTTCAGCGTTTTTAAAATCGTTAAACCGGAAACACCAACCTGCATATAAAACGTATCCTTCTTTGGAATGATGTAAATCTAAATATTTTTTATACACATAACCAGAAAGCACATTTTCTCGATTATTAGCTAAGATATTAGCAATTATTAGAGTTAATTTTTCAGACTTAAAACCAGACTCCTTCTTTTGATCGAACATATAATCGACGAATTTTATTATCTCTTCTTTTGAAAAGGAACGAATGATAAAATGAAACGCTCTAAGTATTGAAGTAAATGCCAATGGATCGCGTACTTGAAGGAAAGTTGTCTCTGATTGGAGCTTTAAGAGTTGCTTCAAGATGTTAGGAAAATTTTTCTTGTAAATAAAATAAAGACATTGATATAAATTTCCTAAAGGATCGTCTGAATCAAATTTAATAACTTCTTCGCTTGTATACTTAAGTTCTTCCCATTTTTCCGTGAGTATGTTGATATTTGAACGTATTTTCCAGTAATCGATATCCATTTTTGCGGTTTTATATGCTCTTTCTAGGTAATATCTACACAAAGACAACTGGTTATTGTTTAGAAATGTATATGCATATCGCTGGTTTGTTTTACTAATAAGATCACTTTCAAGCTTTTTTAGAGCATCAATATCTAGTTTTCCTTTGTAATGATCGAAATAGTTACCTAGTTCCAGCAATCGATTTTGTATTTCAAAATATAATGGATTATTAATTTCCGCAATTTCCGAAGCTAAGTTGAGGTATTTCTCTTCATTTTCAAATTGGTGAGTAAACCTATATCGTACTGCTAGGTTGTAGTAAACTCCCACTTTCTCGTATTTGTTATATATAGAAAAATCAGCTTCTAATTTGCTTATAATTTCATTCATTTTTTGTTTATTGCCGAGTTGATAATAGCAATAAGCTATGTTTTTTTCGATCAAAAACAGGCGGTATAGCATATTGTTTTTTTCGTAATAACCTTTTATCTCCTCATAAGTTTTAATTGCCTTTCCATATTCACCCAACTCTCTTAATCCTGTTGCAATGTTATCATGCATTAAGATTTCAACGATTTTATTTGTTGCGTTCTTCTTTAAATATTTATATATCAAAATAGAAAAGGGATGTAGATTTAAATTAAAAAGATTACCTGCTTGATTAAATAAATACGCGTTTGGGCGACTCATTGTTGGATTTTCTCTATGCTGAATATCTTCTTCTTTAAATGATGAATTACCTGGAGATATGGCTATAAAATCAGCTAATTGGTTAGCAATCGATTCGATATCTTCTTGGTTCAGAGTAAATTCGTAATTTGTTTGGAGCAATTCCAATTTAGCTTCGTAAGATAGGTTTTCAAAAAGGATCGCGCATAAGACAGAGATAAAATGGATGGATAAAATCGATACTTTTGCTTTAGAAAGAGGAATTTTAAACTCAAACAATTCGCTAAGAGTCTTGGATAGTAAATTTGTGATCATAATCTCATTTGAATAATATTCAGGAATCAAATTTAAAAGTGTTAACGAAACCGTTAAACCTCGTTCCAAATTCTTTAATCTGTGCTCTAATAATAAAATACTATAATAGTTAAAGTGATATGTAATATAATTTCTTATTTCACCGGACTCGAAATAACGGGGGAAAAACACTCCTGTTTTGTATTCTTCAACCAAATCTTCTAATGCTCGATGGAGTGTTGTTCCTTTTTGAGTACTCTCCAATAATTTCTTAAAAAAAATTACGCTACTTCCTTTACCTTCATAGTAATCTCTGAGTTTCTGCGTAGGCATACCAGACAAAATCTGGTCTAAATATTCCTCAATTGGATCGGAGGGAATTTGTATTTTTTCAATTGGTTTACTCTCAAAAACATTAAAAAATCGTTCAGAAGGGCGTTCCAACTCGTCAATTATCGAAGCTAATAGATTCTTAAAGTTATCCTTTGTAAAATTCCCTTTAAGATTTTTAGCTAAACATTTATACATCTCACGCTTAAATGCGACATCAACATTCATCCGCATTGAGTAAACATTAGACAAAATGAGATTTTTTTTAATTTCATGCGCTCTATCTGGCTGCTGTTCAATGCTGGTATAAGATTTCTCTCGATATTTTAACACGTATACGTCGTAACAAAAAATAAGTTTTTCGGCAATTAATTGCGGATTCGTAATAATTGAACACCTGCATTTTTCAAGTGGTTGTAGGTCACATGATCATTCAATAATATAATTTTGTTGGAGAAAAATAATCTAATATTGAAAAAAATCAGAATGCTTGTCCCCTCGTGGAGGGTGAGAAAAATAATGATGCAGAGAAGAGAGATGATTTTGAGAATTGGGTATGACTTCATGTATTCATAAAACTTCATGAATTTGAAGTAGAGATCATAAAATTATTACAAAGAAAAATACTAAAAGGATATAATCTTATTGCAGCATTTAATGTCCTATTCTATATAGGAACTCAGAAGTCTATTGAATTCATGAACCGATTTCTAGATTCCGATAATGGATTCTTACGAAATAAAGCATTTGCTTGTATTAAATATATTTATGAGAGAAATATTATTCTCTGGTACAATAATGAAGAAAAATTTAAACCATAAGGAATGAGGATGAAAGAAGCCTAGACCACATACTACCATTAAAAATTAGTTCTTAAGAAGATTTGGAATGAGAATCGAGCGATTTCCTTATTACTAAAAAATTTCTGTAAAAGATCATGATGGATACCAACATATGGTATTTTATATTCACTTTAAAATCGAGAAAAAAGATTATTAGTAGTAGAAATGTTATAATAATTCTCTCATAATAATATTAGAAAAAAAGATCAATGAAGTAATTTAACAATGGGCTATTCAGAAATCCCACATATTAGAAATTCAATGTGGCAATTAACACAATACAGTTTAGAAAATCTTAAGAGAAATTTTAATGTATTAAATGAAAAAAAAGGAAAAGATTTTTTAAAAGAGATATTGAGTGAAAAAAAAATTGCACAATTTCGATGGGAAGTGCAATCTAAACAAAAATCTAATTTGTTAGAGATTTATTGTCGAAATTTTCTACAGACGATTGAGATTTATTACAGACAAAATATACAGAAGCTTGAAGGTGAACGATTAATTCAATTCAAGAAGTCAACTGAATTAAAGGAATATTTTAATAGCCAATTTAAAAAATTAGAAGAGGAAGTTCTATTAAACTCTGAATTCGTCTACAAGATATACATACCAGCTTGGAGGATATCATTTCCAGAAAATATCAATATCATTCATTTTGATTCTGAACATAAAATTCGAGATATTCGCAATGACAAAGAACCTTATCGAATAAAAAAATTTAAAAAACCTCCACGATTCTGGAACCCCTTTGAACAACAGCAGACGCTCTCAAGGGAAGCTGATACCAGTTTCGAAGTTATTTATAAAATAGGTAAAAGAAAAGTTACAGATCCACCTTACGATGATAATACTGATCCAATTAATATCTCAACTTTATACGGAAATAATGAAATATTTGAAAAGATGAGAAGTTTATATGAATTTTTCTTCTGTTATTTTCCGATAGAAGATTTTCCTCCTTTTACATTTGGTTATCAATATTTTGTTGATCCTCCGCCCTTTTCAATTCCACCCTATCCTCCGCCTTATCATGTTACTAAAGGTTCAACAGGTTATCTGTTTCATTACCCAAAGGGGTTCCTAGATCTGAGAGATCCTGATAGGCTAAAAAAGTGGAAACAGTGCTGGAAGGATAATTACCAATTTTTTTACAAGAATTTTTATAATCTAAATGATCCAGAGAAAGTAAGGATTTTCCATTATACAATAAATGTTCTTCGAACAATTTTCAATATTCCATTTTGGGATATGAAAGTCTTTCTCTTGGTATCAACCTTCGAGGGCTTATTATTCAAAAAAAAAATCAGGAAAAAAATAAACAAAAATTTAAATGCTAACTTACCACAATCAAAAAGAATTAGGTCTGGTACTAATAAATTTTCTGTGATTAAAACATTTATTAAGATTTGTAGAGATTACAACAAGAGATGGGCTTTCCAAAATTCAAATTCTGTACCTGAACTAAAATATATTATAGATTTAGAAAAATTCATATTATCTGCTTTTGATTATCGAAATTACATTGCTCATCCTGCTAAAAAAAATAAAATAAAATTTAGACCTAAGAATTTATATAGCTTATCTTCGTCGGTTTCGTCAAAAGAAAGTCTTGCATATTTGATAAATGATTGGTTTAAAAAATTTTTAAAATTTGTAATTTCAATTTGGATAAATAGAAAAATCACTGATAAAGAAGAATGGTATCAATATCTCGACAGTCTTTTTCTGTAATGGGCATAGATAAATATAACATTAAATCACATGTTAATGTAATCTATATTCATATTTTGCTATTCAAGGCATATGTATTTAATTTTTATCTAGTGTCCATTTGGTTCTCAATTCTTGGATTTCTTAAAAAAAATTTCTATTGTTTTTATTACGAAATCATCTTAAGTTCTTCATTTTATACTATTTGATAAAAAACTCACAAAATGATCTAAAGTATAAAAGCAGTAAAAATATTTAAACAAAAAATGTAGTTTCAGAGTGATTTTTGGTTAAAATTTGAGACTTGTCAAATTAGTAATTACAATACTTCTACCTCCTTTTCAAGAAGAGAAATTTTCATCACAATTTTAAGGGGTACTTTTATGCTAATGAAAGGGATTGTTATTTTTAGTGTTTAGAAGCGTAAATGAAATAAAAATCAATTCTTCTTTGTATTTTTCAATTATTATTTAATTATCAAATTTCGATAAAGTCTTTCGAGATTGATTTTTATAGTTCAAAAATAGTTTACAGTAGTATTCACTATTCACGGGATAATTGCATATAAAAACTTTTCGCAAAGTTTATATACTAAATGTTAAATGAACATTTAAAGATATTTATAAAGGCAAAATCGTCTGAAAGGAGAATGCAAGAATATATAAAGCTGTAATTTTATATAATTAGATAGATCTTCGAGTTTAGATTTTTTCTACATATTTAAAAAGGTTATGATAAAAATATTAATAGGAATTAAAATTTCTTAATGAATTGTGATTTTTTCTTTGTAAATTCTAATATAGATATATCAAAAACATATGGGTAAGATTAATACGAGAAAAGAAGATAAAGTTTCCTGCCAAAATCCAAATCGATCTAAACTTAGTGGTACCACTATAAATTCATATGGTTCTGAATCGAATTTTTATAATAATATAAATCAAAAGGAAAAATTAACTCAAAAAATGAAGAATCTTGATGCCCAGCATTACAGAGATGCAATTACTAAATCAATTGAGAAAAACATGTGTTTTTTAAATTTACAATTAAAAAGGAATTTAGATGACATGTTTCGAGAGGAGTGTATTCATATCTATGACGATATTTTAAATTCAATCCCAAATGATAGCGAAGATGGAAGATGTAGCCTATTCTACCAAAGTTTTGGGGCTCGTAATGTTAAAAACGCTCAATATGTCGCTACTTCCTTAATTTTTTTCAACTTTCATAGATTAGGTGAAATAATTAAGCAGAAATTGCTTGCCCGTATATTAAATCTAAATTTATCAAGCTTAAATCGAGTATGTTCTACAATTTCTAGCCATCTTAAAAGAATTCCTGAATATAACTTCATTCTTGAGCTAAAAAATGCAAATAGGTTAACTGAAGATGAATATATTGCATTAACCAATAAATATATTAATAAATACATCAATTACCTGAATAATAGAAATTTAAATGAGATTAACTTTTCGAAGGGTGATTTCAAAAAAATTTCAGATTTAATTTGGAAAATAGTTGAGTCTATAGATGGAGATGATAAATTTCAGATTTTTTTTGCTGATTTAAAAAAAAAGAAGCCAAAAATTCTGGCAGCAGTTTTGTGCTATATTTTCTTAAAATATGAAAAGGATCTAAAATTGAGCAAGGCGGACTTTCTTGATTTGTTACTTCAAAATAAAAACTTTAATATGCCGCGTACTAATTTTACTGAAGTTTTGCATCAAATAATGTTAGGGTATTTTGTTCTAGAACAAGATGTGTATCAGCAGAAGGTAAAACGATATTTTATTCAATATATTAATAAATTTAAATCTTTTTTAAGTCCTGATTTAAAAATTAATATCCGTGATTCAATTAGAACCGCAAAGGCACTTTTTGATTACGCAATTGAAAAAGATTTTCCAATTTTGGTTATAAATAAAAACAATGAATTAGATTATTATTTTCCACAGAACTTTGCATTTTCTTTACTTTATTTCACTTTTAAAACGACAAGTGGTTTGGAAGATATGGCAACTCCAGTGAAATTAGAACAATGTTTTGGAGCTGAATTTAGTTTTAGACATTTGAATGATCAAAATTCCAATCGGTTATATGATTATATAGCAGATTATATAGGAAGGTACAAAGGACAGGTATATAGTCGGGAGACTTTTATTAAAATGATGAGAAAATCCTTAAAAGAATTCTATCATCTTGAAACAGATTTCTTATTAAGATTATATCAGACTGTAGATATGTCCCCAATTGAATATGGAAATAAACTAAATATTCATAATACGCCAGGTACTTCTGGCATCTTAAGAGTAATTAAGAAAAAAACCTCGTTCACTGAACCTCAGACATTTTTGAATTTCAAGAGATTCATTATACAAAATCTATTAGGAAATAATCAAAAAAAAGCACTTAATTGGATTAATAATATTCAAAAACTAAGAGGAAGAGACTTTTATCACCAGAGCGTCACATATCCTTATAGATGGAATGAACACAACTTAAAAGGTATAGATAATGAAGAACTTAGAGAATCTCTTTCTAAATATTTATATGATATATGGAAAGATGATTTCCCTCGTGATATTTTCATGTCTAATGAAAATCCACGTGCTTCAATGCTTAAATTTTTTGGAACTTCGAAAGAGCCTTTAAAATTTAATGAAATACAGAATTTCTTTAAAAGTGATTTACAATATTACAATTCAGAATTCTTCTTATGCCAATTTGTACAAAATATTTACAAAATTTATAAAAAAATGAAAATGGGTAAAATTCCCGATCATAATCCCATATTGAATAATATTCTAATGAATTGTCAAAGCGCGATTGGAATTGAAATTCCTGTCTGGAAGCCAATTGAAAATTCACATTTACATTATATCGGGCATATTGATCTATTACTTCATCAAAGAGACAAATTAGTTATTGCTGATTATAAATTAAATGAGCAACAAATTTTCAAAGCTCTTCCTCAACTTTTAGCTTATGCTATAATGTTAAAAGATAGATTAGATAAATTAGGAATAGATATTAGCAATAATATTCAATGCGTTGGATTTAGTAAAGATATAGCATATGCTTTTAATCCAGAAATATTCTTTCCAAAAATAATGCAATTTATTAAAATTATCAATTCTAGAAGGAATACTCCTTTACTAAGTAAGAAAGTTCCAAAAAATCCAAAAAGGACGGATCTTTACTCTGATCTTTCAAGACTATATTAATATTAAATTTATGATAATTCTCTCAGATTATCCAAATTAAATACTATATATTTTCTAAGCTATTTCCAAGAGATTTGATAATAAAAAGATTTTAATTATAAAAATGAGTTAATTCATGCCTAATTATTAAGAATTTAATACTTTTATAAATTCACTTACCCCAAAGAACTTTTTCTGGGCAATTCTCAGAATAACAAATCTTATCTTCTTCAGGAAACATAATAATTGTAGCAATTTGACAAATATAAACCAAAAAACCTAAAAAATATTCTACAATTTTATTTATTGAAAGGATGTCGTCTACTTTATACTTATCTTTTTGTCTGTGAAAAATATCACCATAAAAAAGCTCATTGATTAATTGTTTCCGAGAAAGATTTTTTGATCTTATTATTTTACCATTGTCATCAACAGAAACAAATTCAGCTCCGCTAAATTCATTTACATATCTCTCAAATTCGTTCAATATTTTCTCATATTTTTTATATTGGTCTGTGGTTCCAAGTGCTTTTATATGTTTATCAATATTATAGATTGAAATATCATCTTTTTTTAAAATAAATTGTCTCATTAATCCAAATGCATAACTCAATGCTTCTATATCAGGTAAATTTGACTGAAGTACTGTTGCTTTACCAAAAATACTAACCTTCTCATCTTCAATTATATTTCCATTTTTATCAGTTTCAAGCTTTAATACTTTTGGAATATAATTCTCTTTTAAGAATTGATAAAACCTTGTTTCAAAAATATCTATTAATGTTTTTTTAAATTTTAAAATCAGTTTTTTATGGTTTTCCATATATCTTCCATTTTTCTTTTGATTAATATGGGAAATCTATATTAAATAGAATTCCATTCTTTAATACTATAATAGTCCCATAGCTATAATTTTCTTTTTAAAATAATTAAAGTTTTCTTAAATAATTCAATATAATTAAATAGAAAAAGTTTCAAGTAGGTGTATCTGAATATTTCAAATTCATCCTTGAGTGAAGTTAAAAAAGAAGATCAAATTGAAAAAAATTTAGAGTTTAGTAAAGATCAATTAATTTTAAATTGGAAATTTAAAGAAGTTAATAAAAAACTCACTTACGACATTGCTAAATGTATAGGCTGTAGTTTATGTAAGCTTGTATGCCCAGTCAAGGCGATAGAGTTAGGACCTATTTCAGATATCGCTCAAGAAAAAATTGATAAAAGTAATCCTAAACTTTTAATTGATCATGAAAAATGTTGTTATTGCATGCTTTGTGTAATTGTGTGTCCTA
>SDBS01002033.1_pt1 | contig 20357 bp, 16 predicted proteins | sample 2277091 | NCBI WGS metagenome assembly SDBS01 (sample SAMN10404972, study PRJNA504765) | marine sediment metagenome | isolation source: marine sediment core GS10_PC15, 163 cmbsf | place: Arctic Ocean: Southern Knipovich Ridge | collected 2010 | reverse complement strand
GGCTGTCTTCTATCCCTTGCATGATATGTTTACGTGACAGCCCAGCATCATTGACACTTGGCCCCATTCTATGGCTCACCTTAGTTGCCAGCACTACGGATTGGCGTTTTCCTTTTAGCGCTTTGCCCACGATTTCCTCAGACCTTCCTTCGGTGTATGCGTCGGCAGTATCAAAGAAGTTAACGCCAGCCGCCAGTGCGCTCTCTATTATGTTTATCGCCTCTATCTCACCAACTTGGCTCCCATAGGTCGCACTGCCAAGACAGATGGCAGAAACCTTGAGGCCTGTCCTTCCCATCTTTCTGTACTGCATAAGGATACCCTCCTCGATTAAGCGTCCGGGTAAGTATTTGTCTCGGAATTTTCCCTTTCAAGTGGCAACAAGGTGGTCTTTATCCCTCATCGCCTGGCTACTCATGATACGCCCTTGAAGGTTGACTGTCAAGCCTGCTCGGAGTTTCATCCTGTTCATAGGATAAGCCTGGTGCGGTGTATGGACTGGGGGTGATGGGTAAAGCCCAGGGCGGTGGTAACCTGCTCCGGCCTGCCTGAACCGCTACTATCGCAGCGTAGTCTCATACCTATAGTGCCATATAGGTGACACCAGCTAGTAAGCCACAGGTCATCAATTAAAGCCCGCAGGTCATAATGCCTGGTACCGGTATCCCTCTGGTGTTGCCAGGGCAGGTGCCCTAGTGAGAGCAGAGAGGTAAGGGATGCCTCTACATCCTTTTGGCTCTTTTCCGTCTCCACTTCAACCCTATATTCGGTATAACGAATCTGTGACTGTAGAGATGGTAGACCCAGGGCCATTTGATATACCTGTAGTATTTCAATACCAGGTGGTAGCTGTTGACTTACTGCCTTAATGAAGAAGTGAGGGGAGACCCACTTGGTGCCAAAGATGTCCATTAGCTCAGCTTCGCTGGTTACCCCTAGGGGGAGCGGCGCCGCTAGTGATATTCGTGGGTGGGGGCTAAATCCTTCTGAGTAGGCAAGAGCTATCCCCGCCCGATGAAGCGCCCTCTGCCACAGGCGCATAATATCCAGGTGGGAGATAAATTTTACCTCCTCTCCTCGGCAAAATCTAACCCGTAGACGCTGCACCGCTTTCCTTACTATCTTTTTCTTTAGTCAGTAGAATTTCCTCGATTTTCAGTCCCCGCATCTTGGTTATTACCAGCTTTAAGCCCTTATACCTTAGTTGCTCGCCCTGTCTGGGTATATGTCCCAAAAGGTGGAGCACAAAGCCGGCTACCGTTTCATAGTCACCCTCGGGCAATTCCACACCCATCTCTTCATTTACTTCCTCAATACGCATACCACCATCGATTTGGAAGGTGTACTCATTGATGGCTTCGTATTCCTTCTCTGCCTCGGTGAGCTCATCCCCTACCGGACCGACGATTTCCTCAACCAGTCGGCTGAGGCTAACGATGCCGGCAGTGCCGCCGAACTCGTCGACAACTACTGCCATGCGGTAATTTTTATCTCGCATCTCGGTGAAGAGTTCGCTGATACGCTTGGTCTCCGGCGTAAAGTAGGCCGGGCGAATGAGGTTATCAATGGGGCTCTCGTTATCAATGGTACCCTTAGCCTGAGCCATAAGCACATCCTTTACCGAGAGAATACCGACTACATTATCCATGTTATCCTCATACACCGGGAAGCGGGATAGCGGTGATTCAGCATAGATGCTAAGGAAATCAGGCAGTTTAGCACCTTTCTCAACCCATACTACCTCGGTGCGCGGTATTATTACCTCTCTGACTGGTCGGTTACCAAAATCAAAAACATTGTGTAACATCTCCGCTTCATCTTTCTCTACCGTCCCTTCTTTGTGTCCCACCGATATCATAGTGCGGATTTCCTCCTCGCTGACCAGAGACCGGGGCATCGGTGTTCCCCCAACCATCTTGGTGAAGCCGGAAGCTATCCAGCTTAACACGACTACGAAGGGGGTAAGTAGCCAGGATATCATCTGTATTGGCCGCACAAACAGAAGAGATAGCTTCTCAGCATGCCGGGTGGCTATGGTTTTTGGGGTAGTCTCAGCAAATATCAGCAGGATAATGGTTACCCCAATGGTGGCAAAGAGCACCCCCCGCTCTTCCCCCCAGACTTTGATGGCCAACATGGTGCCAAGAGCCGCAGCCGCAGTGTTGACGAAGTTATTACCCAAAAGGATGGTGGATAACAGCCTCTCCGGCCGCTCAAGCATTCTGGCTACTCGCTTGGCGCCACTAACCTTAGTCTCAACCAGATGAGCTAACCTGAACCTCTGTAAAGAAATAAAGGCAGTTTCTGAACTGGAAAAGAAAGCTGACAAAAGAAGACAAATAACAAGCAACACTAGATATAACGTTACTTCAGCGTCAGACATATATAAATATCACCCCGCTCTTGGTCTTAAATGAGACCCCCCCTAAATTAGTCCTTTTAAATTCATCATAACATTGGCTAATAGGTGTGTCAAAGGAATAGGCTAGGGTTATTACTGACGGTAGATTGAAGGGGCTCCACCCCTCTTTTTAATATAAACCCCTTGCTAAGCCACCAAGGCGGCCTGTTGTTTAAAGCTTAGCCTTTTTCTAGAATGGTATCCGGAATCAAACTAAAATAGGCCGGCGGAAACTCAAGTAGGCTTTTCGTTTTTAGAGCCAAGTTAGGCGTAGAGATACCTTTGAGAGAGCACTTCGCTTGTGGGTCAATGTGAAAGAATAGCCTGTTAGCAGCCACAATATTTCTCTATACTTTGGTTGGGTAGTTTAGGCAATCAAGTCAGTCCTTGGGGTAGCCTTATACTTGGTCATTTTTTCTTCTAGCCGGATATTATCTCGTTCACTCTTAGAGCAATTAGAAGGACAAATAATATTAGCAGGGGTATTATCGGTATGGGGAGGAAGCGGGTGGTACGCCGAGCAGACTCCGAGTCAATTACACCAGCCAGCTCCTTCGTAGCTAGAAGGGCCAGTAAGGTAATCATAATGATGCCAAGAATCAACCTATTAACCTACCTGTATGAAGTCTATACATAACTGGCTACTTTGTCAATGCTGAGTCCTTGGTGGGTGGTTGACGCCGAAATTTTTCGTGATAGAATTGGGGTGGTATGCAATTATTTGAGACGTCCGGCATACGTCGTCTTGCCGACGAAGGGTTAATCCAGCTGGCACTGAAAGTTGGGCTAGCTGTTAGTAGTGTTTGCGGCAGTGCAGTGGTGGCTTCTATTAGAGTTTCGGGCACGGAGCCTAAGATAAGGGTAACCGCTGAGGCGAAGAGCGAGGCACGAGTGCACCAGCTATATGATAGTGGTGTTAGGGTAATTAAGGAGTGCATAGATACGGGAGAGGCGCGATGAGGGCAATTATTCTGGCGGCAGGAGAGGGTGTTAGGATGCGCCCCTTAACCTATACCAGGCCTAAAGTGATGCTTCCTTTAGCCAATAAACCAATCCTTGAGCACCTGCTCATTCAAGCTAAAAAGACTGGCATCACCGACTATATATTTGTTGTCGGTTATCATGATGAGCAGGTGCGGGATTATTTTGGCGACGGTGAGAAATGGAAGGTAAACATAGAATACTGCACCCAGAGGAAGCAATTGGGTACCGCTGATGCGGTTAAGATGGTTGAAGGTTCGGTTGGTGGGAATTTCTTGCTGATAAACGGCGATGCTATTGTAACAAGCCAGGATATAAAAAAGATAATGGGGGCTGAATACACTAGTCTAGGCGTAATTAAGGTTGAGGATGCCAGGGACTTGGGGGTAGTCGAGTTAAGCGAGGGTAAGATAGTCCATATTTATGAGAAGACTGTAAACCCCCCGTCCCATATGGTAAATGCTGGTGTATATCTGCTCACCCCCGATATATTTGACGCTATATCCCGCACCCCGAAATCGCCACGAGGGGAGTACGAGATAACTGATTCCCTACAGTTAATGATAGATGAGGGGCGTGATATTGGTTATCAGGAAATTAGCTACTGGCTCAACCTTAGCTATCCCTGGGATTTACTCCCGGCCAATGAATATCTACTCAAAGGCATTGAGTCACGAACCCTTGGTGAAATAGAAGATAATGTGGTGTTGAAGGGCATGGTTTCTATTGGCAAGAATACAATAGTCAGGTCAGGCTCCTATATAGTTGGTCCGGTAGTTATTGGACAGAATTGTGACATCGGACCAAACTGCTATATTCGTCCCTACACCTCTATTGGTGATGGTTGTCATATCGGCAGCGCTGTAGAGGTTAAGAACTCGATAATTATGAGGGGTAGTAAAATTCCCCACCACAACTATGTAGGCGACAGTATTATCGGTGAAGGGTGCAATTTCGGTGCTGGCACTAAGATTGCCAATCTCAGGCTGGATAAGAAAGATGTGTGGGCAGCTGGTATAAATACCAGAAGGCGCAAGCTGGGGGCTATAATCGGCGACCGGGTTGAGACTGGGATTAATGCCTGCATTGATGCTGGTAGTATCATTGGCAATAATACCCACATTGGGCCAGGGGCTATAGCTAGTGGTGTTATCCCGCCGGATTCAAGCACTAAAACTAGTTAGTGGTAGGCTCCCCGACGGGCGCCTCGTCTATTAAGGGGAGGAGATTTTAGAGGGGAGCTAAACGACCTTGGTATAGACCGTCTGTTCTAGAACATAATACCTTCCCATTACCGATACAAACTGTGATAAGTATCCTATCACCATATTACTTTACCTCGCTATGTATCACCCAAATGAGTCATTTGGACAGCCAATAATAGGAAGATAACCCTGAATTGATGAGGTAAAGATGGGATAAAGCATCTTGACAGCGAGCTACCTAGTAGTACAATAGTATTAGCCGAGATGGCGGGTTTTGCCGTCACTCAATCTGATTTATGGTTGTTTAGTTATGTGTGGCATCGTCGGTTACGTTGGAAAAAAACAGGCTAAGCCAATTCTAGTTAACTCCTTGACAAAGCTGGAGTACCGAGGTTACGACAGCTGTGGCATAGCAGTGCAGGGCAGTGGTATTAAGGTTTACAAGGACGTAGTGAGGGTGCAGGAGTTGGAGCAGGTATTACCACGGCTCAGCGGGACGCTAGGCATTGGTCATACTCGGTGGGCCACGCACGGCGAACCGTCTCTAATAAATGCTCATCCCCACCTTGATTGCAGTGGCAAGATTGCTGTAGTGCACAACGGAGTAATAAGTAATTCCCCAAGATTAAGGGAGCAACTGACCAGCGAAGGGCATAATTTTGTTTCGGTAACAGATACTGAGGTAATACCGCACCTAATTGAGAAGTACTACCAGGGCAATCTTGAAAATGCAGTGGAGGCTGCTTTGCTTGATGTGGAGGGCTCTTACGCCATAATAGTATTGATGGCAGGTGAACCCAAATTGGTGGTGGCTAGGAAAGACTGCCCATTAATTATTGGTATAGGCGATGGTGAAAATTTTGTTGCCTCTGACGTGCCAGCAATACTAGACTATACCAATAGAGTCATATACTTGGAAGACGGGGATATTGCTGCTATTTCCAAAGATAGCGTAGAGATTACGAGAAGTAAAATAAGGGTAGATAGGCAAGAACACCGGATTTTATGGAGCAGAGAAGATGTTCAAAAAGCTAGCTATGAGCACTTCATGCTTAAGGAGATTCATGAGCAGCCAAGAGTGATACGGGATAGCCTCGGGGAATGTGTATTATCAACTGAGCCACTAATTGACCTAGGGCTAACACTTGATATGAATTTGGAAGATTTGTTAATAATAGCCTGTGGCACCTCCTACCATGCTGGTTTGATAGGCAAATGTGTTATCGAGGAGCTACTTGGAATCCCAGTAAGGGTTGAGCTTGCCTCTGAATTCAACCATTGCCGGCAAACTACGGGTGCAACTACAGCTATTGCCATCACTCAGTCGGGTGAAACCGCAGATGTATTAAAAGCTATGAAAAGTTTACGACAGACAGGCATTAGGACACTGGTGATTACCAACGTGCCGGGCAGTACGGCTAGCCGACTTGCTGACCAGACTGTTTATACCAGGGCTGGGCCCGAAGTGGGTGTAGCTGCCACCAAGACCTTCATTGCTCAGCTCATGGCGCTATATCAGCTAGCCTTATCACATGTTAGAGTCAATCGTAGAATAGGCGAGCGCCTGTCTGTTGAGTTGAGGCAACTGCCGGCTAAGGTTCAAGAGGTGCTTGACAATGAATATCAGATTATCAATTGCGCCCGATATTTGTCACGGTATGACGATGTATTCTTTATTGGTAGGGGCATAAACTTCCCTGTAGCTTTGGAGGGGGCCCTCAAATTGAAGGAGATTTCCTATATTCATGCTGAAGGCTGTGCTGCTGGAGAACTGAAACATGGTCCCTTCGCCTTGCTCAATTGGGATACACCGGTCATCGCCATTGTAGCTCATGATAATACCTACGGGGCTATGCTGACCAGTATCAAAGAGGTGAAGGCTAGAGGTTCACCTGTTATCGCATTGGCTGGTGAAGCCGATGAGGCTATCGAGGAATTAGCCGATTTAGTGGTGAGAGTTCCTTACGTTAGTGCCATATTTTCCCCGGTGGTTAATGCCGTCGTCGTGCAGTTATTGGCCTACCACACCGCTAGGTGTAGGGGATGCCCAATAGATTTTCCGCGGAACCTAGCTAAGAGTGTCACTGTTGAGTAGGCTACGGAGATTTGGTGTGATTGGTGTAGTAAAGTGAATATCCAACAGACAAGGGCAGGAACTCGACGCGAGCAGATAGTCAGTATGAGGAAGGGTGGCTTAACCTACGCTGCAATTGGTCTCAGGCTCGGCATAAGTGGCGAGCGGGTAAGGCAAATCCTCAATCGTAAGGTTAATAAACAACCTAGAAGCTCAAAAATAGACCCTCCGCTGAGAACAAGAGATGTTGCTCATATTCTCAACGTCCATATCAATACGGTAAGACGGTGGAGTAACAAAGGAATACTAAAGTCATACCGCATTGGTCCCCGCGGTGACAGGAGGTTTAAGCGGAAGGATATTGCTCGCCTGTCTACGGGGAGAACCTCAGGTTAGTGGGGTATCAGAGGTCTTAAATACCACACTGAGAGGGAGTGGGTAGGTAGAGAATACGGATAATGTGGTCAAATTTATGAGCCTTGAAAGGACATGTAGATGGAAAGACAGGTTCGCATCAAAGCAGGTTCGGTGATAGCACTGGCGGAGCTTTATAATACAAAAACTGCCGATGCTATTTGGCAAGCCCTACCTTTGGACGGTAACATCCACACCTGGGGAGAAGAAATATACTTTAGCATCCCGGTGAAAATAGAGTTGGAAGCAGGACAAGAAATAGTAGACTCTGGACATTTGGGCTATTGGCCTCCGGGGAGTGCCTTTTGTATTTTCTTTGGCCCTACTCCTATGAGTCGCGGGAGCGAGATTCGAGCCGCAAGTCCGGTAGACGTCTTCGGAAGCTTAGTTAATGACCCGAAAGTGTTTAGAGAGGTTAAAGACGGAGAAAAGGTAGTTGTAGAGAGGATGTGAAAAGGCATGGCTTTCTAATCCACAACGCATTCATTATCTTCTAGCCTCTTTAATTGCCTCTCGTAGTTTCTGGGTCTCAGCGATATCCACCTCCATGGTAAGCTCATTTATGACTACTCCATAGGCTTCTCGGGCTCGCTTTACGCTTATCTTCTCATTGCGTATGTCATCCAGCACCATCTTCGGGTCACGTTCAAGGGGGTCACCCCGTCCCCCGCCTCCTGATGTTATCAACCGATATACATCACCCCTCTTTATTTTCATGGTTATCTTGCCAATATGGCGATTTTCAGTGTCTGGGTTGATGATTGACTCCGAAGGGGCACCGCCATTGCCACCATAAAGGCCCCAGGTCTTATATTTCTGACGGTCTGTTCGCAACTGCAAGACAGCCTCATCACCAATAAACTTCCACTCTCGAACTAGAGCTACTGAGCCTCGGTATTCGCCAGCCCCCTCTCTATCTGCCACATAGCCGTATTGATTATACATAATCGGGTAAATCCCCTCATTCGTTTCGCAAGGCTGGTTGCTAGCATTTTCAAAGGTACAGGTACCAAAGTCTATACCATCAGCCGTAGATCTTCCTCCCCAACCACCCCAGATACTCTCCACAAGAATAAAAGGCTTACCATCCTTATCACAACCACCGATATTAAGCAGGTGGTCCATATTAGAGGTACAGGCTGGTATCTTGTCAGGACGTATCTGAGCCTCGGCACCCAGCATAACATCGCTTTCACGGGCAAGGGTTCCTCCCCGGCTGGCACAAGCTCCTGGTAACTTTGGGTTAAGTAGAGTCCCCTCTGGTATGATGAGCTTTACTGGACGCCATACTCCACCGTTTCGCGGGATGTCAAGGCTCATCATCTGCCTCAGAGCAGTAACAATACACGCCATAGTTGAGGCGTAAGGGTTATTCAGTGCACCTTTCACCTGCGCTGAAGTGCCGGTAAAGTCATAAGTTATCTCAGCTCCTTTAATTGTAATCTTAAGATGTAATTTAACAGGGATGCCAATGTCAATTCCGTCATCATCCATGTAGTCGGTAAACTCATATTCACCATCAGGCATTCTCCTGATCTCATCTCGTGTTAACCTCTCAGCGTAATTGAGCAGCTCATCCAGGTAGATACTCAGGGTCTCCCAACTGTATGTTTTGGTTAGTTCGATGAACCGCTGCTCCCCAATATGGCATGCTGACCAATATGCCTCTATATCACCCCCTACTACCATCGGAACACGCGAGTTCGCCCTAATTACATCAAAGAGGTCTTTATTGGCAACACCTCTTTCATAGAACTTCATCGGCGGTATTCTTAGCCCCTCCTGATAAATCTCGGTGGACTCACAGGAACAACTCCCAGGTGTGATACCGCCTACATCGCTCAGGTGACCACCGGCTACTGACCAGGCCACTAACTTATCATTGATGAAAATGGGGTGCCACATGTAAATATCAGGCAGGTGGGCAGCGCCTGAGTAAGGGTCGTTAGTGACGATGAAGTCACCCGGGTATGTGGAGTCACCATGTGCCTTCATCCAGTTCTTAATAAGATACGTGTAAATAAGTGAGTGTACCAGTGTCCCCTCACCTTCCAGAAGCATTTCACCATTGGCATGGCAAATGCCACATTGAAAATCAAAACTGTCTCTTGCCAAGGGGGAAAATGCTGTGCGTACTACCCCAATAGTCATCTCATCCACAAGGGAATACAGGAAGTTGTTAATTAACTCCAAAACGATCATGTCAATCTTCTCTTTGGCCATTTGGCTCACCTGCCCTTAATATTGATTACTTGCTACTAGCTTTCTACGAGGTTGCAAAGTCAATGCTAGCTATCGCTAGCTTATGCGTATACAACATTGTTCGTATGGTTTTTTCCTCCCAGTGCTCCTAAAACTTGAAGAAGTGTTAAAAGGAAGAAGGTCTACGCACTTTTGACTCCCATTTCCCGCAACACGGCTGAAATCTTCCTCAAGTGTTCCAGAGTTGTCCCACAACACCCGCCAATAATACGTGCATCAGTGTTAACCCAGTTTGGGACCTCGCTGGCCATTTCCTCTGGTGATGCCGGCCAAACTGTCTTGTCATCAATCAACTCAGGTAAACCGGCATCTGGTAGCACTCGTAAATATCTACCAGTACCCTGCTTCATCTCCTTAAGAAGAGTGGTGGCTCCAGGATACCATTCTGAACTGTCACGTGACTTGGTCATCAAGCCACAGGCAAAGCCCACAACATCAGCTCCTGCTTCCTGAAGTTTGGCTGACGCTGTTATAGGGTCAAGACCCATCATAGTTCTAAACCCTTTCTTACCCAGATAGAAAACGTTATCTGTAAGTATCGGTATATTCCTGATGTCCTTTACTGCTTTGATTGCTAGTACCGATTCGTCTATGTGATTCCCACTAACCGCTATCAGGTCGACCCCGCCATCTAGCAAGCCTAGTGCCTGCTCCCGATATCCATTGTAGACTTCATCAGGGGTGAGGTTACCCACAGGTTCTAAGAAATCTGGGTTTGAGGAAGATACATCTCCAATAACGTAACCGTCTTTGGGTGCAACCTCTTTGGCTAGTTTAGCTGGCTTGTAATTTAATTCGTAGACCCTATCATCCACACCAAAAGGCCTCGCTCTAATTGGGCTGCTTGCTTGAGTTGCGATGTGCACAATATCACACCCAGCGGCGAACGCTCGTTGGATAGCATCTTGAAATACCTTAGGGTGAGCAACAACCCAATCAGATATGTGCGCCTCCATGGGCTTCGCATACTCCTCCACCAGTATTGTGTGCATCGACTGACATTCCACAAGTACGTCATAAGTATTTCGTAGTCTCTCCATGAAATCTATTGCCATTTCATTACCTCCCAAAACCTGACTTTGTGGAAGTCAATACTCTCAATAAGCATGAACCCATGGGCGAGTGGAATGCACGACATTAGAGAAAGTGACGGTATTAACTAAGGTTTGATTTTGTCGTGGTATATATTTACCTGAGAACGACCTCGATTATCATGGCGAATGCTAGTATTCTGTATCTTTCTCACTGAACCTGAATAGGTCAACTCCATGTTCTTGCATAGGAACTGTCTTTTCAGTATCTTCAAACTACGCTATCTGCACACAGATTTTAAGTATAGTCTTTTCCCCTTTGATTTGTCAATGGGACCGCCAGCCACTCTTAACAAGTTTGTCCACATACTTAACCCACTCTCATTGAAAGGTCGGGAGCAGTTATTCTTAGTAGCCTTTTTCTGTTGTTGACAGGTGCTGATATGCTCTGTCAGAATGGTCGCATGGACAATAAGGAGGCATAGTTGATGGCCAAGAAGAACATATTTAGTTTTTACCAAATGAAGGAGAAGGGTGAGAAGATTACCTACTTGACGGCGTATGATTTCCCTACAGCTCGCATGGCAGAGGTGGCGGGACTGGACATGCTGCTGGTAGGTGATTCGCTGGGAATGGTGGTATATGGCTACGAGGGAACATTACCCGTCACTATGGATCAGATGATAGTCCACTCTCAGGCAGTACGAAGGGGAGCCCCGAACACCTTTGTCATCGGTGATATGCCCTTTCTATCATATCAGCAATCTGTAGTTGAGGCTATCGAGAATGCTGGACGATTTCATAAGGAGGCTGGGGTTGATGCCGTAAAGCTGGAGGGAGGGCGGAGAGTAGCCGCCCAAATTGGAGGTATTGTCGAATCAGGGATGCTGGTGATGGGGCATATTGGACTAACCCCACAGAGCTCAGCGCAGCTGGGTGGTTTCAAGGCTCAGGCAAATACAGCAGAAGCTGCTATGGAAATAATCGCTGATGCCAGGGCAGTAGAGGAGGCTGGGGCCTTCACCATCCTATTAGAGGCTATCCCCCCTGAGGTAGGCAAGGTCATAGCAGAAACCCTGAAGATACCGGTGCTGGGTATAGGTGCCGGGCCACATTGCGATGGTCAATTGCTTATCGTCAGCGACATGCTGGGCATCTTTGAAGCGTTTACCCCGAAATTTGTGAAGAAGTATGCTAACCTTGCTGGGGAAATTGTAACCGCCTTCCAGGAATATGTTGATGAAGTGAGAAATGGCAAATTTCCCGAGGAGCAATATTGCTACAAAATGAAGGCTGGGGAAGCGGAGAAATTCACAGAGCTACTGAGCAAGTCTTCTTAGCCTTGGTCGTTCCAGTCTTGGGTGCCACCTATTCAGTGGTTTTGTGCTTCTAGCCACCAGCCCCTACTTCATCTACATTACAGTTGTGGATTATGGTATATGCCATACGTAGAAAAGAATATAAAACGGATTCTAGCTGAAAAAAATATTGAGTTTGAAGAATTTCAACACGAGGCAGTTTATACTTCGGAGCAAGCTGCTAGAGTTAGAGGTCTAAACTCTGCCAAAGCAGGAATAAAATCAATGATTTTCAAGACTGAGACGGGTAAATTCATACTTGTTCTAAATCCTGGCGATAGGAAGGTGGATACCAAGAAAATAGCCAAAATGGAGAAGGCAAAACATTTATCTATAGCAAAACCAGAAGAGGTTGAAAAGGTTGCCGGAGTTCCGATTGGTTGCGTGGCACCATTTGGGCTGAAAACAAAGTTGAAAACTTACTTGAATGAGGAATTATTGAAAAGCGAATACTTATACTTTAATCCTGGCTTACACACAAAAACGGTTGAAATAAGAGCAGCGGATTTACTCCAAGTTCTGGAAAATCCAATAAGATTTACGTGAGGCTAGCTCGACTGCTTTAGGTGCTGTCAATCCAGCCTCTGCAACTTAGCCTTACATCAAGCCCTTCCCCCGGTAGTACTGCCTGGCCTCCTCCAGTATCCTCTCCACCTCCTCCTCTTGCTTTGCAGTTAATGGTTCCGGTTTATGTGTGGCTAGTATCTCTTCCATTCTCTCCTTGGCATAATCCAGAACACTTTTCTTTCCGCTCTCCATCCACTCAGGGAGGCTCAGCCGGTCAGCTACCTTGGGCATAAACTGTTCTTTCTTCCACCACGTCCTGGTGTGTGCTTTGTCAAGGTACATGCCAGGAATCGGGCCGACCTCATTTATCAGGTCCAGGGCTAATGTCTCCTCGTTCACCTGGACTCCCTGCAGGAAACGTCCTATCATGCCGGCTATATCATTATCTATTATGGCTTGGACGGGATGGAATGTAAGCTCACCAAATATGCCGCCCACGAAGTAAATGACGTTGGCTCCACATACCGCCGCCAGGATGCCAAGCATCGCCTTTTCGTAGCCGCATTGGATATCTATCCTCTTTGAGCTGATAGGGCCGACACTAGAGATTTGTGCAGGAATTCCGAGTCGTCTAAAATACTGGCAGAATACGGCACCGGATAAAGCGGACTCTATAGCGCCAAAAGCAAGGCTTCCTGAACGCATGTTCTGCGGAAATACAAAGTTTGTAACTAGTATTTTCGCCCCGGGTTTGATGAGTTGTGCTATCACTATTCCACCTATTAGCTCAGCATTGCTAGTTAGTGATGACCCGGCAATCGTGGCCGGCGCGGTCCCCCCCGTAACGTCACCGTTCGTTATATGAAGGGGGAAATCAGCTTCAACACCTCTATAAATGGCCTCGATTATATTTGTGTAGTATGTCAAGGGTGGTGCCGGCGAAATCACTACTATTGCATCTGACCCGACTGTCTTGGCTATGTTCATCGTGAATATCTCAGAGTCATCCGAGGTAGCTGTCTTCAGAACCTTAGTTGAATTTCTGGCTCTAGCCGCAAAGCCCTCAGGGATACACATGACCGGTGGGATACCCTCGTATCCGAAGTAAGGACTATAATTGGACATATAGTGAAGGTTTTCCAGTGCATCAAGGACGGTTACCCCGTCGTAATATTCCTGCTTTGTGGCTGTCCGTGGCTCCCAGGTATCCAGGTCAACCGTCTGCATTCCGGGAAATGTAGTGATTATAAGAATATTCCCGCCTGCAATCAAATCATTCTTCGGGTTTCTGGCTTTAATACGAAAACTGCTGGGGCATTTACGCAAGCTCTCCTCTACTAGCCCCGGTGGAAACCTCACCCGATTATTATTGTAATCCACCTTGCATCCATTCTTCTCAAGGAGCTTCAAGGCTCTCTTGTGCTCAATCCTGAGTCCTGTCCTCTCCAGGACGTCTAACGTTCCCCGGTGGATGGTCTCAATCTGCTCTTCGCTTAGAATCTCCAGAGGCTTGAAATTGCGTATAAATCCGTTCACAGCTATTGTTCTCCTTCGTTGTGACACTAGGCTCTTGGCAAGCTCAACTAACAGCTTTAACTGCCGCTGCAATTGCCTCTATGTGTTTCAGGCTTGTGCCACAACAGCCACCTACCAGAGACGCTCCGTCAGCAATCCACTTTGGAACCTCTTTAGCCATCTGCTCAGGGGTAACCGGTTGCACTATTTTGCCATCAATAAGCTGGGCTAAGCCAGCATCAGGCTTTATTGACAGTAGTTTATCACAACCTTGTCTCATTTCCCTAACAACGGTAAGGGCATCCCCAATAGGGCTGACGCCACCACAGCCAGCACCGACAACATCAGCCCCAGCTTCGGCAAGCCTGGCTGATGCTGTCTTGACGTCAACACCCATCATGGTCCTGAATCCCTTCTTGGTGGGATAGAAAAGGTTATGCCCCCAGATAGGGAGGTCACAGTGGTCCTTCGCTGCCTTGATAGCGATGGCTAACTGTTCTGTATCGTTCTCGGAGCAGTAGAGTATGTCAGCCCCACCCTCTAACATAGGGATTATCTGCTCCACGTAGCTTTTGTAGAGTTCGTCAGCCGTCACATTGCCCACCGGCTCGAGGAAAACACCAGTTGGGCCCAAATGTCCCAGTACATAGCAATTCTCCGGAGTAACCTCCCTGGTGAGTTGTACTTGCTTAAGAGTCCACTCGTAGAGCCTATCCTCAAAACCAAAATCTCTTAGCCTGTATCTACCATTCCCCTGAGTTCCCGCTGCTCCAATATCGCATCCGGCGGCATACATTGCTTTGGTTACTTTCTGAAACTCACGAGGGTGATTAACAATCCATTCAGATAAATGTCCATCTAATTCACGTCCCACTTCCTGTTCCAATAATGTGTGTATTGGCCCGTAAATAACTAAGACATCACCATTCCTTAGTCTTTCTAGAAAGTTTTTTGCCATTTTTGTTTTCCTTCTCCTCCTTTCTGCTGCTCAAAAGAATGGCTCAAGTTTAAGTGGCTCTCAGTATCATAATTATAGCGTTGCTCTCTCCTAAAGGCAATTTTTGTACTTCTACAGAATAATGCCGGAATTTACACTGCACTTCTAACCACCCCAAAGCTGAGCAGTGTCTATGCAGAGTAATAACCTGCTCCTAATCATATAGTGACGGCTGCGTATAAGCGCTCGGCCACTATGTTTGCCTGTTCTTCGTTAAGGCTGCAAGCACTAATAACAAATTCGTCGGTGAATACTCGCGGAGCAAAAACACAGATAGGAGGGTTGCCATCCTTCAACCGTTGCAGGACTTCGTTAGTGCTATGACCCACCTTTGACCTATCTACTTTTACGATAATTATTGGGAATCCTCCAGGGGGGCTTTCGCTTGTCTCTACTTGCACTCCGCGGATTCCCTGAAGACGCTCCACAATCGACTCCAGTAGTAGTCTACACCTTTTCATTTCTCTAGTATTCCTCTCCTCATCGGCGAGAATCTGGAGAGCAGTGATGAGACCGACGATTGCCTCCTTGCTCACCTTCAGACCCCGACCAATAGGGTGATGAGGTACACCTAGGAGTTTTTCTTTAGGGACGAGTGATGGCGGAGGGGCCCATTCATGGTAGGAGACATATCCAGCTCCAAAGCCTGGGATAAAATAGTTCAAGGCCGTAGCCGCAATTAAGTCACGACGCCCAAATAAGAGACCACTTGCCTGTGGTCCACGAATCCCTTTGCCGCCACTCATGGCTACTAAATCAACACCCATAGCAATAAACTTGCGCAAGTTCTCCGTCGGTGGTACCTGATTGGCAGCGTCTAAGATTATCGGTATATTATACTTCTTGCCTACACGAACGACTTCCTCCAAGAGAGGGATGCCTCCTCCGTAATAGAAGTAAGCGATAGCCACAGTACGATTGGTTATAGCAGCCTCGTAATCTTCCGCCAAAGTGTGATAAATTTGACCGGGAGGTAACGGGCCACTTGACATACCCACATTCACTATCTTGGCACCGGCGGCGCGGATAGCGTGGTCGTATCCACAACGCTGAGAAGTGGCTATAATGACCTCATTGGGTATACCAGAGGTGTCAGGTAGGCGATTTATGCGATTCACATCATAGCCTGTTATGCAGGCAGCGGTTGCCGCAGTCAAAGCTGCTGAGCATCCACAGGTGACATAACCTGCTTCGGCACCAGTTATCTTAGCTATAACCTTACTAGCAGCCGCTTGGAGCTCGTCCATACGTACCGGTATGTGAGCCACCTCGAACATGGCATCGACTACTTCCTGTGGCATCGGAGCACCGCAATACATCGTGACCGGCCCCGCGGCGTTAATGATCGGTTTTACATCTAAGTCTAAGCGTTGAAAAATTTCCATATTTGCCCTCCTTTTACGCTAGCGCCATCGGCCGCTTTTTGAAAATATAGTGATACTAGAAGACAAGCTCTCTGGGATAGGTCGTGAGCGTTTTCGCCCCTGATTCTGTTACAACCACCGTATCTTCCAACCTGATACCTAAGTTTCGTTTTCGCTGGATCGAGCCCTGAAAAAAAGCCACTACCATGTTCTTCTCAATCTTCAAGTCCGGATTTGGTGCCCCTGCTACCCTCAGGAAGGGGTATTCTTCGACCTGGAGACCGATACTGTGTCCCACGAAGCCAATCAGTTGATGCCCAGCAGCCTTTGTGGCCTCCTGGGCTACAGTTTCTATTTCTCGTATGGATACACCTGGGCGGAGCTTCTGTAAAACCGCGTCTTGGGCACTGCGTAAGACATCAAAGGCATTCTTGGCTTCTTCATCTGGTTTTCCGACGACAAAGGTTCGAGCGATATCTGAACAATAGCCACCATAGACGGCTCCTAAGTCTATAGCAACAAGATCTCCGTTCATTATCTTCTTCTGACTTGCGAAAGGATGAATGAGCCTGGTGCGAGACCCAGATGCCACAATCGTGACGTGCTTTATCTTATCGGAACCCAGTTTTATCATTTGATACTCCGCCAGAGCAGCGACCTGAAGCTCTGTCATCCCTGGCTTTATTGATTCTAGAGCAATTTTCATCCCTTGCTCTGAAATTTCACAAGCTTTCTTTATTAAGCTAATCTCTGCTTCGGATTTCACCGCTCTTAACCCAACCGTATTCGAGATATTTACAAGCTCCACATTTGGCAGCGACCGTTTCAACGAACTCCCTAAGACCTTCAGGGAGCGCTCATCCATCCCAATCGTGCCCTTCATAACCCCAAGTCGTTCAAGTATTTTTGTTATCACCCTTCCTTGAGTGTCTGGAGTATACGCTTGAACGCTGCTCTCTCTTGCTTGTTCCAGCGCGGCTTCTCTGTCAAGCCACAGCACCGCCAATACCTGTTGAGCCTGCCGAGACAATATGACGACGCCACACGCATGTATACTTGGCTCTGCCACACCAGTAAAATACTGTATGTTCTCAGCAGTTGCTAGCACCAGTGAATCAAGACCCTTGCTTGTCATCAGGTTGCGTGTACCTTGTTGTCTTTGTGCAATTTCGTTTTTCATGGTTGCCCCCTTTTCATCATCTATGAAGGAGTGGTACGAATTATAGTAATCTAAGAAGCTAACCTATATGTCGAAGGCAGAACTGGTATATTTGGCCCCGACAGCAATGGACACTTGCGGCTCTAAAGACCGGCTCACTAGCTATGCTATTATAGCTCTTTTCGTCTCTAGTGTCCCGCTTTGGGCTTATTTCCGGCATACATATTTACTAAATAGCTCTTGTCGTGTTAATATGCTGGTTGTGCGGTATAGGTGACAAGCGATATAAACACCGCTAAACAACGATAAGCAAAAAAGGGAAAGTTAGCCTTCATTCAGAGGGATTTATGAGAGAGGACGAATTAAGCCAAGACAATTTCTACAAATCTGCGGAGGTAAAAAGATGACATAAGGAAACTGGCCAATCTTTTAGCTAAAAGTAAAAATTTGAAAGAATTTTTGATTGGGGGCACTGGTATGAAGATTTACGATAGTATTTTGCAGGCGGTTGGTAATACGCCAATGGTTAGGCTAAATAAGCTAACCAAGGGCATCAAGGCTAATATTTTGGTTAAGTGTGAGTATCTGAACCCCAGCGGAAGCATAAAAGATAGGATTGCCCTGAGAATGATTGAAGAGGCGGAAAAGGCAGGGAAACTCAAAGAAGGAAGTATAGTTACCGAATCGAGCACTGGTAATACGGCAACCGCTTTGTCTTTTGTTTGCGCCGCAAAAGGATATAAGTCAATAATGCATATGCCCAAGGGATGGGTTACCGAGGACAGACTTAAAATACTTAAAGCTTATGGTGCAGAAGTAATAGAGGTGAGTGTGGGCGAAGAAATAGAAAAAGAGTTAGCTGGGAAAAGCATACACGGCGGTGTTGTTGAGATCATGCCCAGAATAAAGGCTCTTGAGATGGAACAGAGTAATCCAAATGCATGGTGGGCAAGACAGGCTCTAAATCCAGATAATGTTAATGCCCACCGGGACACTACTGGCAAAGAGATTATTGAACAAACGGACGGCAAAATAGATGTCTTTATTGCTGCGGTTGGCACTGGAGGTACGCTCTTGGGGGTTGCTGAAGCATTGAAAGAATTAAATCCATCCATAAAGATTTATGGAGTTGAACCTGAGGGCGTTTCCCTGCTTAAAATGGGGCCAGAAATACGTAAATATATGAGAAAATACAGTATACCAGGAGTCGAAGGATTGATCATTTCAGAAATAGAGAAAAGGGGTATCGTGGATGACGTTGTTTTTGTTAAGGATGAAGATGCTGTAGAAATGGCTCATCGCTTATGCGAGGAGGAGGGATTGTTCTGTGGAATGTCATCAGGAGCCAATGTTCATTTAGCATTGCAAATTGCCCAAGAATATGGAACTGGCAAGAACATTGTAACTGTACTGCCTGACAATCGTTTTCGGTATTTTGCTTCCGAGCATTTTATCACCTAGGTTATGGATTTCCTTAAGCCACACGGCAGTTTAATGATGGAAGACAATTTGTTATAATCAAGATTTGTCAGGGGTGAAAGAAAGTGAAGTAGAGGAGAAGCCATTTATGAAGAAGATAAGACTGGGATTCTACGGTAAGTAAAATAATGGATTCAGTACCCAACTGTAAGAAAGGAGACGATTTTGGAGAAGTACGTGAGTAACCCCTTTAGCATGCCCAAACTAGCATTGCTGTCTGGGGGTGAAATTCAAGAGCTGCTTAGCATGGGTGAGACATTAGAGGCAGTTGAGTGCGCTTTTAAACTCCAGGCTCAAGGGAAGGCCATCATGCCTCCCAAATTGTATCTGGACTTACCAGTATATGGAGGTGATTTTAGAGGTATGCCGGCCTATATTGATGGAACTGCCGGCATCAAATGGGTAAGTTGCTATCCACATAACGCAAGGCACAATCTCCCACTCGTTGTTGCTACCATTGTTTTGTGTGACCCAGATACTGGTTGCCCACTTGCTATAATGGATGGTACGTATATTACCAGTATGAGAACAGGAGCGGCTGGAGGTGTTGCTGTTAAGTTCTTAGCTAGGCGAGACTCATCCACTATTGGTATGATTGGGGCTGGTATCCAGGCCAGAACTCAACTGCTGGCCATAAGTGAAGTGCTTCCAAGGATTGAAGAGGTTAAGGTATTTGACCTTGACCTGGATGCTAGCCAAAGATGTGCTGAGGAGATGGGGACAAAATTAAAAATAAAGGTGCGTTCTGTTGAGACTATTGATGAAGCAACAGAGGTTGATGTTCTAGTTACTACTACTCCCTCAACAAAACCAATTGTCGGAAGGCAACACATTAGGCCGGGAACTCATATAAATGCCATCGGGGCAGATGCTGCTGGAAAGCAGGAGCTAGAGGCCAATATACTAAGGGATGCTAAGGTTGTCATTGACGATATTAGTCAGGCTTCTCATTCGGGTGAAATCAACGTCCCGTTATCACAGGGACTGATAAAAGCTGAAGAAATATATGGCACGCTGGGAGAGGTCGTGTCTGGGATGAAGAAAGGGCGTGAAGACGATAAAGAGATAACTATTTTTGATTCAACCGGGCTGGCTATTCAGGATATAATTTGTGCTAAGCTCGTGTATAATAAGGCTAAAGAGAGAGGACTTCACAGCATCAAGTTCTTCTAACCCATAGCCAGTTTATTTTGGTAGACGGGGTAGCTCTACTCCCTGTCTGGCTTGAGTATTACCAGAGCCACCTGGCATTAAACATCGGGTACATGGTTTTCCACTATTCGCCTTATTTCGTTGACTGTAGCTTGGGGTAGTTTGGGGGTGGGGTGTGCAGCCATGATTTTTTGTGCCTCTTCCTTCAGCCTTTGACGCAGGTCTTTGGAACCCTGTTTCTCCCAGTTATCAAAGCGTGCCCGATCGAAGAATCTGGGAAACCACATGGCCTTTCGGAAATTCTCCAGGGTATGGGGGTGGGTCAGGTACGTACCACTCGTCCCCACCTCGTCGGTTACCTTTAGGGTAATGGCCTCTCTGTTAATCTCTAAAGGCCTAAGCATATGTTTGACCATACTGATGATCTCATCCGACATCAGGATGGATTCGAAGGACGA
>SDBS01002032.1_pt1 | contig 20361 bp, 14 predicted proteins | sample 2277091 | NCBI WGS metagenome assembly SDBS01 (sample SAMN10404972, study PRJNA504765) | marine sediment metagenome | isolation source: marine sediment core GS10_PC15, 163 cmbsf | place: Arctic Ocean: Southern Knipovich Ridge | collected 2010 | reverse complement strand
CCTACGGGGAATTAAGCAATTTGGTAAATGTACACACTACAATACTTTAACCGCTACGCGGTAATAGCTTTCATAATTTACAAAAAAAAGTAATTATATAACCCTGCACTTAACTTAGCTCTCCTGTTCCAAAAAAGAGTTTATCCCCTGCCTGCCGGTCTCCGGTGGCCATAGCCTCTGGTGACGACTCGCAGGCAAGTATTTCAGAATCTTAAGTTGTTGATTATGAATAGATCCTGAACTTAGCGCAGCGATCTCATGAACAAAGTGAATAAACGAGTTTAGGATGACGACACACCTAATACTAGCTTTTGTTACAGCCCCATATAGTTATTTGCCAAACTTAAAGACCCTGGTTTCATCTTTAGCCTCAATTGTCCGCCGTAACTTTAGCGTAGGTGGAGCCTTCTACAAAACCTCTGCAACAACAAAAGTGCTTCCCCCAATAAAAATCATATCATCAGAGCCTGCATTTGCCCGGGCCTGCATATACGCTTCCATAACATCTTCTATCACTTCACCTTTTAAGCCAACACGCTGTGCAACCTCTGCCAGCTTATCAACCGGAAGCGCCCTGGGTATCCTGGCCTGTGTGAAATAATACTTTGCCTCCAATGGAAACATTCTAAGGATACTCTCTTCATCCTTGCCCTCTACCATTCCCAGTACAATATGCAATTTCCTGTAAGCAGTATTTTTTATTTGTTCTAAAACCTCTTTTATACCTTCTATATTATGAGCCGTATCACAAACCGTATACGGACTGGTATTCAATACCTGCCACCTTCCTAAAAGTCCTGTATTCTCCTGCACCTTAGCAAGTCCCGTAAGAATTTCATCCTTCCCGATTATAATACCCATTCCCGACAATATTTCAAGGCTCTGCAAAACAGTTACAATATTTTTTAACTGGTAAGTTCCCAGTAAATCGCATTCCAAACCCTCATAAAGCAACTTTCCTTCTTTCAGTATTCTCATCTTTTGCTTCCCGTCCATAGTTCCAAGGGAATAATGCACCTGAAAATGCTGATCGGCAAAATAAATTTCCGATCCCCTTTCCAAAGCCCTCTCCAGGAAAACCCCCTTTACCTCCTCCTGAGTCTCCCCCACTACCACAGGAACTCCGGACTTGATAATTCCTGCTTTTTCCCTGGCAATCTCAGATAATTCAGAGCCCAAAAACTCACTATGGTCATGTCCAATATTTGTTATTACCGAGATTTCAGGCTGAATGATATTCGTAGAATCCAGTCTGCCTCCCAGTCCTGTTTCAATCACGGCAATTTCCACTTTCTGCTTCCTGAAATAATCAAAAGCCATAGCCACAGTCAATTCAAAAAAGGAAGGTTTCATACTTTCCATGATCTGTTTGTGGTCTTCTACAAATGAAACCACATATTCCTTAGCAACAGCCTCTCCATTTACACGAATACGTTCTGTAAAATCCTTCAAATGAGGAGAAGTATATAAACCTGTTTTTATTCCGGATTCCTGTAAAACCGAAGCCAGCATATGAGCCACCGAACCCTTTCCATTGGTACCTGCGATGTGTAATGTTTTAAAAGACTTATGAGGGAAATCAAAATATTCATCCAGGCTGAGGCTATTGTCCAGATTCGCCTTATAGGCAGCCTTACCTATTCGCTGAAACATCGGTAGCTGACTAAAAAGAAACTTAAGAGTTTCTTCATAAGTCCATCCCTTGCTAGTTTTTTTCTTCTTTACCATTGGTTGTAATGAACCTTTTCCCTGACAAACCGGTTTTCTGCTTCCCTGCTTTCTGCCGGATAGCCAAGCGAAATAAGGGCAAAAGGCTGAATATGGGAAGGTAATTGAAACAATGCACTAAATGCTTTCCTTCTTTCCTCACGGGGATGGATACCAATCCAGACTCCACCCAGGCCTATGCCATGTGCAGCAAGTAAAATATTTTCAGTTGCAGCACCACAATCCACCGCCCAGTATCCGGGAGCATGTTCCTGGCGTTCATCCCCAAGTACCAAAATGGCTGCAGCAGCTTGTTTGAGCATCTGGGCATAAGGGTGTATTTTCGTGATTTCCAACAATCGTTCCCGCGATTCTATCACAAGAAAATGCCATGGCTGACAATTGACAGCCGAAGGAGCATACATTCCTGCCTTCAGCAGCATATCCATTTGATCTGTAGAAATCTTTTCAGAAGTATATCTACGTATACTCCTGCGTGTAAAAAGAGCTTCAAGTACTTCCATATCTTAAAAATTTCATGGTTTTACTAATTTATCCTAATACGCTACACTCCCGGCAAGCCAGGACAAGTTATTGGGATTCCTGCCTGCCGGCAGGCAGGAGTTCAACTTAAAAATTTCAATTAACTTCGTTGAGCTCCGCTTTGCTCCGGTTCACTGCATTTTTGAAATTTCAGTTTCACTAATAAAGCAATAAATTTAGTACTTTTAATAAACTAAATATGTAAGATATCAGAGAATGTACCGAAGCCCGAAATGATTTCGGGGTGAGCTACCCGCCTGGCGGCAGGCAGACATCTGACCATTAATAGATAAATTTAGTAAGGGATGAAAAAAAAGATAAAGAAATTTTTTGTTTTAGACACAAATGTCCTTCTTCATGACTATGAGTGTATTTACAATTTTGAAGAGAATGACATTATCATACCCATTGTTGTTCTTGAAGAACTCGACAAATTCAAAAAAGGAAACAACCAGATAAATTTTCATGCCAGGGAGCTCACTAGGGAACTTGATAAACTTTCAGGCGATAAATTATTTACGAAGGGTGTTTCACTGGGAAAAGACAAAGGCAAGTTATTTATTGAAACAGGCAAGCCCTTTGGTGAGAAGGTAAGCGAATCTTTTCCGGAAAAAACCCCCGATCACAGGATACTGGTTATTGCCGACTATGTTACGGAAAAGAATCCTGACAGTCAGGTCGTGTTAGTTACAAAAGACATGAACCTGCGTATGAAAGCCAAATCACTGGGGATACAGGCTCAGGATTATGAAACTGATAAGGTTTCTAATCTCGATGACTTATATCGTACACTCACCACCCTTGAAAATCAGGATCCGGAGCTTATTTCCCGACTCTATGATGAAAAAGAAGGTGTTCCGGTAAAGGACTTCAAATTGGAAACAAAGCCTTTCGCCCACGAATATTTTATTATGAAGAGTGAGAAATCGAGTGTTCTCACTCATTATGATCCGGCTGAAAAAGTAATGAACCGCATTGAAAAGACAAGTGCCTATGGGATTGAACCCCGGAATGCCGAACAAACTTTTTCTATCGATGCCCTTAATCGTCCTGAAATTCAACTGGTGGCCCTTACGGGGAAAGCAGGTACCGGAAAAACATTGCTGGCTCTTGCTTCTGCACTACATCAAAGAAGAAATTTTAAACAAATCTTCCTGGCCCGGCCTATTGTTTCGCTGTCTAACCGTGATCTCGGGTTTCTTCCCGGGGATGTGAGTGAAAAAATTGGCCCTTATATGCAACCGCTCTTTGACAATCTTTCGGTTATTAAAAATAAGTTCAGCCCCCAGAGTAAAGATTACCAGAAAATTGAAGACATGTTGAAAGAAGAAAAACTGGTAATCACTCCATTGGCCTATATCAGAGGAAGAAGTCTCTCGCATATTTTCTTTATCGTTGATGAGGCTCAAAACCTAACCCCACATGAAGTAAAAACCATAATTACCCGTGCTGGAGAAGGAACTAAGATGATATTTACGGGAGATATAGAACAGATTGACTCTCCCTACCTGGATGCCGGATCAAATGGACTTACCTACCTTACTGATAAAATGAAGGGCCAGGATATTTTTGCCCATGTAAACCTGGTAAAAGGAGAAAGAAGCTACCTGGCAGAGTTAGCCAGCCAACTTCTGTAATAATTCAACATTATCACTAAATGAGAAATAAATGAGCAAGATCCTCACGATTGTACGTCACGGAAAATCCGACTGGGATTACATGAATCTATCTGATTATGACAGGCCACTCAAACTAAGGGCTTATTCAGATGCTTCTAAAATGGCCGGGGCTCTAAAAAAAAAATCATATCCCCCTGACCTTTTCCTTAGCAGCCCAGCAAACCGGGCTCTATACACCTCAGTGATCTATGCACGAAGACTGAACAATAGTTTTGAAAAAATAAAAATTCTGGATGAGCTATATCTGGGCAATCCAAATTCAATTCTCAGATTACTGAAAAAACAGGATAATAATTTTAATCACCTGGCAATCTTTGGACATAACCCGGGATTTACCGAACTTGCAAATTATTTCCTTCCTGAATATCTTGTCAATATACCAACATCAGCCTATGTATGGCTGGAATTTAACACGGATAGCTGGGAGGAGATTGGTCCGGATCTGCTGACAGATCATGAATTCAATTATCCTAAGAAAAATCATCCTTAAAGCTTTTTAAGATGGAAATTAAAAAGGATTTTATTAACCGGGAACTTAGTTGGCTTACATTCAATCACGCCGTTCTTCAGGAAGCTGATGATAAAAATGTTCCACTGGTTGAAAGAATCCGATTTCTTGGGATTTTCTCTAACAATCTGGATGAATTTTTTAAAGTCAGGGTTGCCTCAGTTAAACGACTTAGTGAACTGAAAGTAGACACAAGTAAGCTCACTTATGAAAAACCCAGGGTACTTTTAAAGCAGATTCAAAAGAAAGTTCTTGAACTCCAAAACCTCTTCGATGATATATTTCCTACACTTCTTGAAGAACTTGAAAAAGAAGGAATATTTATCATTAACGAAAAACAACTGAAAAAGAAGCAACACAAGTTCGTAAAAGACTATTTTACCGAACATATACTCCCGGTGATAAGCCCAATTATGCTTAATAATGTAAAAAAATTCCCCCGGTTAAAAGATAAATCCATTTACCTTGCCACAAAACTTTCAGATGGAAAAGCTGACGGAAAATTTGAATATGCCCTGATGGAATTACCACGGAAAACAGTGCCCCGATTCATTCAGTTACCTAAGGAGGGAGACAAAATATTCATTATTCTCCTCGATGATGTCATTAGGTCTCAAATGAAAGATATTTTCAGAAAGTTTCCTTATACCAGTTTCGATTCCTATACCATAAAAATTACAAGGGATGCTGAACTGGGCATTGATAATGACCTGACAAAAAGCTTACTTGAGAAAATATCCAAGGGAGTGAAAGCAAGAAAGAAAGGACAGCCGGTACGCCTGGTATATGATAAAACAATGTCTTCCAGTATATTGGGATTTCTGAAAAGCCAGCTCCAGATTGATACGGACGACAATCTCATTCCGGGAGGACGTTACCATAATTTTAAAGATTTTATGGAATTCCCGAATATCGGACCAAAACATCTTGAATATCAAAAACTCAAGCCCCTGACTCACCCATCGTTCAGTCCTGAAGAAAGCATCCTTGATATGATCGATAAGAAAGATGTTCTTATATATTTCCCATATCATAGTTTCTCGCAATTTGTGAATCTTCTGCGTGAGGCGGCCATCGATCCCAAGGTGTCCAGCATTCGAATTACCCTGTACCGGGTTGCCAGGGTTTCTAAAGTCATCAATACACTGATAAATGCCAGTCTTAACGGGAAAGACGTTACAGTTGTTATAGAACTCCAGGCCAGATTTGATGAAGAATCAAATATCTATTGGTCGAAAAAACTGGAAGAAGCAGGTGCCAAGGTTATTTTTGGAATACCGGGACTTAAAGTCCACGCAAAATTATTACTTATAGGTCGAAAGTTTAACAAACATGAAAAAACCCGGTACACTGCCTGTATCAGTACCGGGAATTTTCATGAAGGGACAGCCAGGGTGTACTCCGATGTCACCTTGTTCACCGCCCATAAAAAAATTACAAGAGATGTAAAAACGATCTTTAATTTCATTGATTTCCCATACAAACCAATACAACTCAATCACCTGCTTGTGTCTCCCGTGTATATGAGAAACGGGCTTGTTGATCTTATTAACAATGAAATAGAAAATGTAAAAAATGGGAAAAAGGCCTCTATTATTCTTAAACTCAACAATCTTGTTGACCGAAAAATGATCAGTAAGCTGTATCTTGCCAGTAAGGCAGGTGTTCAAATTACACTCATCATTCGCGGTATATGTTCACTCATACCGGGAGTGCCCGGGCTGAGTGATAATATTAAAGCAATCTGCATCGTTGGCAGGTTCCTTGAACATTCCAGAATTTTTATCTTTGAGAATAATGGTGAGGAATTATATTATATTTCTTCTGCCGATTGGATGACCAGGAACCTTGATCACCGCGTTGAAGTTTTATCTCCGGTTCTTGACCCGGATCTTCAAAAAGAACTCAGGCATATTATTGAACTTCATTTATCAGACAACGTTAAGGCCAGGATTATAAGTGACAATCAGGACAACCAATACAAGAAATCGGGAGGAAAAAAAATAAACTCCCAATCGGAGCTTTACCGGCTTTTAAGTATCAATAAACTTTAGTTTTATTTTCCGAAATTCGATATATCGTTCTTCTGCCATAAATTTTTTCTATGATTAAGCTTAAAGATATATGCTACAATGTTCTGGACATAGCTCATGCTGCTGCAGAATTTATCCGTAAGGAACGGGAAGGATTTAAATCTGAATTCATAGAAAAGAAAGGATTGCATGATTTTGTAACTTATGTTGACAAAGGATCTGAAGAACTTATTTTCAACAAATTGGAAACTCTTATTCCAGGAGCCGGATTCATTGGGGAAGAAAATACCCATAATGTGGAAGGAAAGTCTTACCAGTGGATAGTGGACCCTTTGGATGGAACCACAAACTTTATTCATAACCTTTTTCCATATTCTGTAAGTATTGCTTTAATGCACGAAAAAGAAGTAGTTCTGGGAGTTATTTATGAAATTGGTGCGGATGAAGCTTTCTTTTCCTGGAAGAATGCACCTGCCTATTGCAATCATAAAACAATTTCTGTTTCAAAAACAGGAAAACTGCAGGATGCCCTGATCTCTACCGGATTTCCCTATTCAAATTTTTCCCGTCTGAAACCATTTCTGAATAGCATGGAGTTCCTCATGCAAAATACGCATGGCTTAAGGCGTTTGGGATCTGCTGCAACCGACCTTGCCTACCTGGCCCGTGGTCAGTTTGATGGCTTTTATGAATATGGTCTCCATCCATGGGATATAGCTGCAGGTGCGTTGATCGTCAAACAGGCTGGCGGACTTATTGGCGATTTTTCAGGAGGGGATAATTACTTATTTGGAAATGAAATTTTAGCAGCCAACCCCCATCTGTTTAATGAGTTCCTCAACAAAATTAATAAGATCATGTCTCGGTGAAATCATCTACCCGTCAGACCACTCCAAATGGTCAGACGAGTAGACATATTGAGTATTCTGATAGCAAACTCCCCAAAGGCATGTACCAAAACCAAAAAGAACCACCTCCCCCTGGCGAATATATACTACTAATTCTCTGATATCGTAATAAAAAAAAGCAGCAGATCTGCTCCCTCAAATTGATTAAATAATTCGCCAGCGTACTCGTTACTCAGACTGCTGAGGCAGTCTTCGTGCTGTTTTGCTGCGCAAAACGGTCTTGAAAAAAGGAGGAGAATTGAAGAACATGTTAAACATCTAAAAAACTATCTAAATTCCCCTCCTAATTTAGGGGGTGGCTCGAGTATCCGAGAGACAGGGTGGGATGATCCCTAGTCCATTCTATCTTGAATCCAGGAGAGAAATTCTGCTGTTAATTAATTAACAGCACTTTTTTACCCTAAAAAGCTTTTAATTATTTAAAATTCAGGGAAAACACTTAATTTTAACAATTCTCAAAATCACGAATTTGAAAAATCGGCCCGGAAAAGATATGATCAAAACCTCAGTAGTAATATTGAACTGGAATGGTAAACAGTATCTGAAGCAATTTCTTCCTTCGGTAATAAAACATACTGATAAAATAGATACCGAAATTGTGGTGGCTGACAACGGATCAACAGATGATTCGCTTGTATTTTTGAAGGCTGAATTCCCCAACATAAGGCTGATTGAACTTGAAAAGAATTATGGTTTTTCTGAAGGTTATAACAAAGCTCTTGAACAGATAGAAGCTAATTACTATATACTTCTGAATTCAGACATTGAAGTGAGCAAAAATTGGATACAGGCAATGACAGATGTTCTTGATAAGGATATGAACGTTGCTGCCGTAATGCCAAAAATCAGGTCTTTTCATGAAAAAGAAAAATTTGAATATGCAGGCGCAGCCGGTGGATTCATTGATCAATATGGCTACCCTTTTTGCAGGGGGAGGATATTGAATAAAATTGAAAAAGATGAGGGCCAGTATGATCAACTGACTGAGGTGTTCTGGGCTACAGGAGCCTGTATGGCTATTCGTGCTGAGCTTTTCCATAAGATTGGCAGATTCGATGGTTTTTTCTTCGCACATATGGAAGAAATTGATCTTTGCTGGAGGTTAAAGAATAAGGGATACAAAATAATGTTCACACCGGATTCCAGTGTCTTCCATGTTGGAGGCGGAACTCTACCGAATGAACACCCCTATAAATTATTTTTAAACTTCAGAAATAATCTCATCCTTTTATATAAAAATCTCCCACAGAAAAAATTGGTTCCAATACTTTTTTACCGGATGATCCTGGATGGTATCGCTGCTTTAAAATATCTTCTTAATTTGAAGCCCAAACATTTTTATGCTGTTTTAAAAGCACATTTTAGTTTTTACAGGAGCATCAGGAAATACCGGGAATTTAGAAAAATAAACCACATACAAAACAAAACTTATCCCTCCCAGGTATTCAAGAGCAGTATGATTTTCAATTATTACCTGAAAGGAAAGAAGAAGTTCAGCCAGTTAGATTTTAATTAATTGCTCTTAGCTGTACTCAGATCCATAAAATCAGAAGAATGAAAAAAACCCAATTCATAATATTTTTTTCTATTGTATTTACTGTTTATTTCCTTATCAACTACTATATTTTTAAACATGGAACAAGAGCATTAGCTGAAGGTCATGTTATCAGGCTTGTTTATTACATTTTGTTTTTTGTATTTGCATTTTCATTCATCATCGGAAGATTTCTTGAAAGGATATGGCCATCAACACTTGCCTATAGTATTTCAATGGTGGGTTCTATCTGGCTGGCCGCCATGGTATATTTCTTTCTGATCTGTCTCGTCCTTGATATTCTATCTCTATTCCCATTTCCTGTCAAGATGCATGCATTTATAGATTCAAGCCACGGAAAATTTTATCTACTCATTGGAGCTTTTGTATTTGTGACGCTACTAATTAGCTATGGCTATATCAATGCAAGAAATCCCAGGATTAAAACTTTGAGTCTGGATATACAAAAGCAAGGAATATCCAGGAACAGTATTAAGATTGTTGCTGTTACAGATGTACATATGGGCTCTATAATTGGCATTAAAAGAGTTAGAAGGCTTATAAAAATGATAAACAGGCAGAAAGCAGAACTGGTATTATTTGCCGGGGATCTTTTAGACGAAGATACGGGTCCTGTAGTTCAGCAAAACCTGGGATCATGCCTTGAAAACATCCATGCCGATTTTGGAGTATATGCAATCACTGGAAATCATGAATATATCGGGGGAGTACACAAGGCTGTGCCATTTCTAAATAAACATGGAATAAAGGTACTGCAGGATGAATGGGTTCTGATAGATAATCTTCTGTATATTGCCGGAAGAGAAGACAGGGATATGAGAAGGTATATGGGAAAACCCCGAAAGAGCCTGGATTCCCTGCTTCAGGGGACAGACCCAACAAAAGCCTTACTGGTACTTGACCACCAGCCTTTGCAACTGCATGAAAGTCAGGAAGCCGGTGCAGATTTACAAATTTCAGGACATACACACCACGGACAAATATGGCCTTTCCAGTTGATTACTAAGAAGATATTTGAAATAAGCTGGGGCTATATGAAAAAAGGGAATACCCACTATTATGTTTCATCCGGTTTCGGCACCTGGGGGCCACCGATTAGAATCGGAAACCGACCCGAAATTGTGGTCATTACTCTGAATTTCAGAAAATATGTTAAAAGCTAAACAAAATATAAACCGCTCAACTTTTCGCCTCTATAAGAACTTATATGCTCCAAAAACAGTATCATTATTCAGTATTTGCGTTTAAAATTACAAAAGAGGGACCATGGATTCCAGGCTCATCATCCTCGACCCTTTGAGAAATATTAAGGAATCTTTCAATGGCTTCCTCTTCAGAAAATCGAAACATTCATTAGTAGTCGAAAATCTTTGAAAGGAAGTATGTGCAGCAGCCTCCATAAAATCCTTTCCCACAAGAATCACCTTGATTTCTTTAAGTTCTTCTAAGAAATGAACCAGTTTGATATGTTCCGCTAAAGAATTTGCGCCCAGTTCAAACATATCTCCCAAAATAAGAACCTTGCTTTTACCGCTTAAATCAAGAAAACTATCAATGGCTACAGCCATACTTGAAGGGTTGGCATTGTAAGAATCAAGTACCAGAATATTCTGTTCAGTAGGCATAATCTGTGAGCGGTTGTTTTCAGGAGAATAAGACTCAATGGCTTCAATCACCTTTTCCCTGGAAACACCAAAATATATTCCTATAGAAACAGCTGCTACAATATTTATCAGGTTATAGCTTCCAAACAGTTGAGTATTCATCTTAAACTTCTCACCCTTGTACTCCCACATTATCTGAAGGAAAGGATCTGCTCCAACTACCTTAAAGTCACCTATTCCAGATTGACTTATGGCATATGGGACAATCTGCGCACCTGGCAGAGAAATTTTATTCAGGATATGGTCATCACTATTCCTGAAAATAACTCCCTTATTCTCAACAAGCCATTTATAGAGTTCCGATTTTGCCTGAATTACTCCTTCTTCAGACCCAAAACCCTCAATATGCGCATATCCGATATTAGTTATCAATCCATGTGTTGGTTTTGAAATTTCACAGAGTTGGTGTATTTCCCCAATATGATTGGCACCCATTTCTATCACAGCTATATCAATTTCCTTATTCAATTTCAGCAAGCTAAGAGGAAGACCAATATGATTATTCAGATTCTCACGAGTGCTTAATATCTTTTTGCTTGTTTTAAGGACAGCACTAATAAGCTCCCTGGTGGTAGTTTTTCCATTCGAACCTGTAATTGCAATCAGATCAACCGGATATTGTCTCCTGTGATATTCAGCCAGGTACTGAAGTGTAGACAGGCTATCCTCAACAAGGATGCTTCGATGATCCTTCAGGTATTGTCTTTCATCAATTACAGCATAGGAACATCCCCGGGAAAGGGCATCAGAAGCATATTCATTCCCATTAAAATTCTCTCCTTTCAGGGCAAAAAAGATACTACCCGGCAGTACATTCCTGGAATCTGTACAAACAGATCCCTCCTTCAAAAATAATTTATATATATCCTGAATCCTCATTGAGTCAGACTAAAAAAACCCCATTCAAGAAAATGAGGTTTTTTGGTATTATCTGAGAACCAATAATTAATATCCGCCGGGTGATCCTACACGTATCATAGCACATCTAAAACCAAGATCATCTCTGGATGAAGTCTGGTCGAGATAGCGTCTGGAACCCGGAGTGAGCCAATAAGGTTTATCTCTCCATGATCCACCCTTAAACACCCTTGAATTATCATTGATCAGAGTAGTAAAATCATTTAAATCTTGTTTGTACATAGATGATCCCTGAACTTCATCACCAGTCCAGCTGGCATCATCATCCCCCAATAAAGAAGACCTTTTATCACCATCGTTGAAATTCCTGTAATCTGATTTTGAATAATTATATCTTCCCGCCATTCTTGATGGGTTCATCTGAACATATTTTAATCTCCCCAGGCTGTCTTTTTCAACCAGGGTTCCATCTTCATTTCTTTCGAGGTCCAAAAAAACATTTCCCCGAAATGGATTAAATTCATCCACATCTTCAAAACTCATATCCCTGTATACATCTCCAACCCACTCATTCACATTACCGGCCATACAAAACAGTCCATTGTCATTTGTCCAATAAGAATTAACCGGAGCTGTAACACTTGCATTGTCATTCAAATTTCCTGCTACACCCATTAGGTCTCCACGTCCTCTGGTAAGGTTAGCCATAAATTTACCACGATTTTTCCTGTCGGCATTTCTCAGATAATGTCCATCCCATGGATACACCCTTCTTTCATATACTCTTTCCTCAAAGGTATTTCCGATAAGTGCAACTGCAGCATATTCCCATTCTGCTTCTGTTGGGAGTCTGTATCTAGGCAATAATAATCCATCTTCCATCATTACCCTTCTCTCTTCAATGTTAGGATCCATGCTAGGAAGGTTCTGGTTCACAATACCTTCATATTGTCCTGCCAGATAAGCTTCGGTATTGAAATTATTTTCGTTTAACTGGTTGGGATCATAATCAAGAATTCCTTCCTGTATCATGATCATTTCATTTACCCTGTCACTTCTCCAGGCACAATAATCATTTGCCTGTTCCCAGGTAACACCCACAACGGGATATTCATTATAAGAGGGATAACGGAAATAATATTTTACATAGGGCTCGTTATAGCCCAGAGGACTCCGCCAAACCAAGGTGTCTGGAAGGGCCTTCATATATACTTCAGGATAATCAGAATATACCCTTGTTATCCAATGCAAGTATTCACGATAATTTAAATTACTTACCTCGGTTTCATCCATATAAAAAGAAGATACTGTAACCCGTCTTGGAATATTATTCCAATCAAACATTACATCCTGCTCTACCCTTCCCATGGTAAAGGTACCACCTTCAATAAGAACGAGCCCGGGACCTGTTACCTGCTCGTGCTCCTGTATTACCTCAAAACCACCCCATTCCGGATCATTATAAGTCCAGCCTGTTGCAGATGATTCATTTGCTCCCCCTCCTCCTAATAAGCTACATGAGCTAATCAAAGAAAATGCAACAAGAATGACAGGAAGCACTCTTAACTTTTTAAGATTCATGATATTCCAGTTTTTATTTGGATTAGTACTATTTTTCAAATATAAATAAAAAATACTCAAAGATCACATTTTTACAAAATAACTAATTCCCCGGCAACTTTATTGTGCGAAGCATTCCGGATTTTTGAAATACTTTTAAATCAATAAGAATATTCAGTTCATGCGTTCCAGGGGAAGCTTTATACACCGTCGGATTGCTCAATAATACATCATAACTATACGAGAATTTTAAAAAAGAGTTTGTAAATCCCAGTGAAAAATTTAAAAATGACGAATCAAATCTAAGATCATGATGCAGTTGTATGCCTGTAAAAACAGGGAATTTGCTTAAAATAAACCCGAAGTTAAAATAACTGAATTTAGCCTGGTTGTAATATTGTATCCCCGGGCTTATAATCCATGAATCTTCACGCCTGGAACGATCTGTAAGCAACAGGTTTCGAGTCAAATGGAAACCATATTTCCGCGAAAGTTTTAATTCATCCCTCTGGGATTCAGAAATAGCAGGTTTTGCCAGATGATCTATAGCAAAACCTCCAAACCATTCCCCTGAGTACATGATAAATCCTGCACTATAATCCATGTAAAATTTTTGACTATTCGTGAGAATTTCTTCCGTTTCCCGGAAAATTCCCCTTGCCGGACTAATCATATTAGGAAAAATTAGACCGTCTACTCGTAAATTTCTTTGGTTTGCCGATACCCGAAATCCGGCCTGCATAAATAATGTATTGCTAATCTGAAGGTTATAGCTATAGATCAGGGCCAGATGAACAGAATTCAAGACACTTCCAGATCTGTCGTTCATGGCTGTAATTCCAATGCCTCCGTGTAAAATTTCAACCGGCTGGTCATAGGAAGCAAAAAAAGTCTCAAACTTTGTTGTATTTCCAGGCCATTGATTCCGGTAAGTTAAGGACAGCTTACTTTTCGCTTCCACGCCGGCAAAAGCCGGATTTGTATAAAGAAGATTACTGTATACCTGTGAAAAATAAGGATCCTGTGCTTTTGAAATCCCTGAATTTAAGGAGAATAGTATCAAAAACAATAGAAGCCCGGAAAAGCTTGCCTGAAAAATATCCTTTTGGATCTTAGTTCCCACCTGTATTAATAAATAATAAACGTCCTGAAGAATGGACGAAATTAACAATAAAAAAAAAATATAATCGTTTAATTTTGAAACTAATATTAATGAGTTTTATTGCTGGAATTTGCAGAAATCAGCAAACATAAACCCCTTATTAACTCTTGAAATTCTTACTTTCATTGAAGTTTTTCCTCTATATCTCTCTTTTCATACTCCTGCTGTCAATTCCAATTGGGGGAAGCACTCAGAGCCTATCCTTATCCCGCAAAATTGAAGGCTTTTCTCTAAAACATGCTGAAGATGTATTTTCAGAACCATACTTAACAAATGACCTTAGCTACCTACTTTATTTTGAAAACTGTTCTTACAATTCCGGTTTTTTCCCGGTGTACAATGAATTGATTGAACTTCCAGAACATATAGATCCTTCAGAATGCAGAATACATATAACAAAAACCAGGCTTATTGACCCTGCAATTGTATCTATAACAAACCTGCAACACCTGAAAGGGACTGAACTCCCGGTCAATGCTTCTTTTCATAAAATTCGCAAGAAAAATCATCTCGAATTGAGTTTCATTCCTTTCATAATAGAAGAAATTAGCGGAAAGATCCTACAGGTGGTGACTTTTGATATACTCATATACTCCAAGACTGAAAATTTGCAAAAATCTATTAAATCCTCTTCCAGTCCTGGAAGTTCTGTCTTAAGCGCGGGCGATTGGATAAAGCTTAAGATTGAGAAAACTGGAATTTATAAGCTTAATTATGAAGAACTTGAAGCTCTGATAAGTGATCCTTCCAATCCAAGAATATTTGGAAACGGAGGGAAAATGCTGCCTGTAATGAACTATGAACCAAGAGATACGGGTTTGATTGAAAATTCAATCTGGTTGGAAAAAGGAGGAGATGGGATTTTTAATGAGGGAGATTATATGCTCTTTTACGGGCAGGGCCCTATAAGCTGGGAGTACAATTCAACAGACAATATGTTTTTGCATAAAATGCACCTCTACGATAAGGCCTCCTATTACTTTTTAACATCAGCAAACGGGCCATCAAAAATCATTCAAGATCTTGAAGTTCCTTCTTCTCCTCCCGACCAGAATATTGATCAATACGATCAGTATTATATGCATGAAATGGAAACCGAAAACCTGATCCGGTCCGGGATTCAATGGTTTGAACCCCTGCCCCCTTCCCCTCCCACTGAGGTGATTTTTCCAGGTGAAAACATTTACCCCGGATCCGCAGGAAAACTGAAAATACGTGTGGCTGCAAGATCAGCAAACTCATCTGACTTTTATTTGAAACTAAATGAACAGAGCATTGAATCCTTATCAGTTTCTCCGGTCTTCCTCGAAAGTTATACTTCGGATTACGCAAGAACCCAGGTGAAAATAATATCTTTTTCACCAGGTTCAGGATCTTTAAATTTTAAATTAGAACCACACAACATTAATTTATCAGCATCGAAATTCTGGCTCGATTATATGATAATAAACTTGAGAAAACACCTGGTATTTGAAGGGCCACAAATGCATTTCAGGGATCTTGAATCTTTGCAAGCAGCTTCTATTGGAAGTTTTCACATGAAACACAATGAGAATGATCTTCAAATCTGGGATATTACAGACATACATAATATTGGGAACATCAAGCTCCAACCGGAATCTTCCGGATCTTACTTTGTTGCGGCAGTAGACTCCCTCAGAGAATATATTGTGTTTCATAAGCAAGGTTTTATGTTCCCTGAAATCATTGTGCAGAACCTTCCAAACCAGAACCTCAGATCCATTGTGAACCAGGAGATGATGATTGTTGCGCCATCCGTTTTTAAAGAACAGGCAGAACGTGTGGCAGCGTTTCACAGGGATAAAGATCAGATGGCTGTAATGGTTGTGGAACCGGAAGAGATTTACAATGAATTTTCGTCAGGTGCACGGGATCCCTCTGCCATTCGGGACTTTATGAAAAATATATACGACCACTCTGATTCCGAAAGTATGCTGAAATACCTCTTGCTGTACGGCGATGGTTCTTTTGATAACAGGTCTGACCACGAAAATAATTCCAACTTTATTCCTACATATCAGTCATGGAATTCACTAAATCCTGTTCTTTCCTATGTTACTGATGATTTTTACGGATTGCTTGATAATTCAGAGGGAGGTGCTAGCGGCCTGGTGGATATTGGAATCGGAAGAATTCCGTCCAATACACCTGAGGAAGCACGCATTGTGGCAGATAAAATACTCAGTTATTATGATACTGCCTCTTATGGCAACTGGAGAAACCGGCTTTGTTTCGTTGGAGATGACGAGGACAATAATATCCATATGAGAGATGCCAATACACTTAGTACGTATATAGATACTCTCTATCCCTCTTTCAATATACAAAAGATCTATCTGGATGCATATGAACAGGTTTCCTCTCCCGCTGGCGAATCTTACCCCGATGTCAACAAAGCAATCAATGAAACAATTGAAGCAGGTACACTTATATTTAATTATACCGGACATGGAAACGAAAGAGGATTGGCGCATGAAGATATCCTGGGGCTGAATGACATACAGTCCTGGAATAATAAAAATAAACTTCCTTTGTTTATCACTGCAACTTGTGAATTCAGCAGGTTTGATGATATTGACAAGAATATATATGGGGAGATTAGCAAAAAAACCTCTGCAGGAGAACATATTCTGCTGAGTCCCAATGGAGGGGGTATTGCACTCCTCACCACAACCAGGCTGGTTTATTCCAGTCCGAATTTCACTCTTAACAAGAATTTCTATAAATATGCCTTTAAAAACGATACTAATGGGGAGCAACTTAAATTGGGCGATGTTTTGCGACTTACCAAGAATGAATCAGGTGCAGGTATCAATAAAAGGAACTTCACACTCCTGGGAGATCCTGCACTCAAACTGGCATATCCAAATCAATTTGTCTTTACCGATTCAATCAATGGAGTTCTGGCTGCAACTTTCAATGATACACTCAAAGGCTTAAATTTGTACACTATCTCCGGACATATTGAAAACATTCATGGTGATACCCTTAAAAACATGGAAGGTGTTGTAATTCCTACGGTATATGACAAAAAAAGCATTTCCAGAACCTTAAGCAATAACGGGACAGCCATTATGGAATTTGAGATTCAAAATAAAATTCTTTATAAAGGGAAGGCAAGTATTCATGAAGGACAATTCAATTTTTCTTTTCGGGTACCAAAAGACATATCCTTCCAGGCAGGACCCGGAAAAATAAGTTATTACGCCCATGATCTGGAAAAAAAGACAGATGCCAGGGGATATCAGCAGGATCTCCTGATTGGGGGAATCTCAGATAAGGTTGAAATAGATGAACTTGGACCGGAAATCAGGCTTTTCCTGAATGATGTACATTTCAGGTCAGGAGGAATCACCAACAACAGTCCAAGTCTTTTTGCCCGGGTCTCTGACGAATCGGGTATAAACACCATAGGTACAGGAATTGGGCATGATATTGTTGCCATCCTGGACGACGATTTCTCCAATCCATTTATCCTGAATAATTATTTTGAATCAGACCTTGATACCTATAAGAGTGGAAGTATCTGGTTCCCTTTTTCAAAGCTGTCAAAAGGGAATCATACACTGAGCCTAAAAGTATGGGACATCTACAACAACTCCTCAACAGAAAGCATCAACTTCGTTGTCTCTTCAGAAAGCCCTGTAACACAAAATATTATGAATTACCCAAATCCTTTTTCATTGGGTACAAGTTTTAGCCTGGAACACAATCTGCCAGACACCGACCTTCTTATCACAATCCATATTTATAACATCTCCGGAAGGATAATAAAAACCATTCGGGAACGTTTTTACACAACAGGATATAGGATAGATCCCATATATTGGGACGGCAAAAATGAAAATGGCAGCTATGTGGAAAGCGGATTTTTTATCTACAGGGCAATTATAAGCAGCCAGAAAGGAAACATCAATGAAATTACCGGGAAAATGGTAAAAATAAAATAAGCACACTGCAAAATATATTATATTTGTGGCACGAACTTTTTGTAAAAAATGACAAAAAAAATCAAATTCATCGTATTTATTGCAGGGATACTCCTGATTCAACCTCTTTATGGTCAAATTGCCAGGGAACAGGTTACAGGTCAGCTAAATGCAATCCAGACGGCTGTTCCTTTTTTAACAATAGCCCCGGATTCACGGGCTGGAGCTATGGGCGATGCGGGGGTTGCAACCTCGCCTGATGTTAATTCCCAGCATTGGAATCCTGCAAAATATGCCTTTATTGAGGGCACGGGAGGGTTTTCCCTGTCTTATTCTCCCTGGCTCAGAAACCTGGTATCAGACATTAATCTTGCCTACCTTGTAGGATACTACAGAATTGATAAAAGGCAAGTGGTAAGTGCATCCATGCTATACTTCTCACTGGGGAATATTGTGTTCACCGATATGTTTGCCAATGTTACAAGAAACTTCAATCCCAACGAATTTTCGCTAGACATTGCCTATTCCAGGGCTTTCAGCGATTATATTTCCGGGGGAATCGCCTTTCGTTGGATCTATTCTAACCTTGCAGGCGGGGTAACAGTAAATGGAACCGAAAGCAAACCAGGAAATTCTTTTGCGGCAGATATATCTACCTATTATAATAGAGATATTCAATTATTTGGACTGAATGGAAATGCAGGCTTTGGAGTAAATATTTCCAATATTGGGACAAAAGTATCCTATACCGATGATCAAGATCCTGATTTTATACCCACCAACCTCAGAGTCGGAGGGATAATCGGTCTTGACATTGATGAATACAATTCAATTGCCCTGACAGTTGACCTGAATAAACTGCTGGTTCCCACACCTCCAGTTTATTGGGAAGACGGTGACACTATGGATGATGGTACCATTATCACAGAAAATGAAACCTTTATTAAATACGGAATGGATCCTAATGTGTCTGTTCCGGTAGGAATGTTTCAATCCTTTTATGATGCACCGGGTGGCATTACCGAAGAGTTTTATGAAATTTCATATTCTATTGGTGTAGAATATTGGTACAACAAACAATTTGCTCTTCGGGGAGGTTATTTCCATGAACATTCTACCAAAGGAAACCGGAAATTCTTTACCATGGGAGTGGGACTTAAGCTAAATGTTCTGGATATCGACTTTTCTTATTTATTGCCGGTACACCAGAATCACCCACTATCCAATACACTCAGGTTCTCTCTATTATTTTCTTTTGATGCTCCCGGAAATTTATAAAGAACAATGCCCTACAGAATTGGAATCGGATATGATGTGCATAAATTAGGGGCGGGTCAGAATTTAAACCTCGGAGGGATTATTATCCCTAATGATATGGGTACCATAGGTCACTCCGATGCCGATGTATTGATCCATGCAATTATAGATGCAATGCTTGGTGCTGCCAACCTTGGAGATATAGGAACACATTTTCCTGACAGCAACTCAAAATATAAGGAAATTGATAGTAAATTACTGCTGAGAGAAACCAATAAATTGATCCGGCGATCGGGATTTTCAATTGTGAATATTGATAGTACCCTTTGCCTGCAAACACCCAAAATAAAAGATTATATTCCTCTGATGAAGAAGAATCTTTCTTCGGTACTGGTTATCAAAGAGGAGGATATCTCAATAAAAGCTACTACAACAGAACATTTGGGATTCGTTGGACGCAAGGAAGGAGTATCTGCCCAGGCAATAGTTTTATTGGAAAAAATATAAATTAAGCATCCACCCTCCTGTTTTCCGAGCAAATCTCAATGTAATAATCTTAACTGGCACACACACTGCCTGCTCGTGATCTTGTAGCCCTTTGGGCTCCAGGATTCACTCAGTGGGTCCCGGCCCTGACGATGAATGTCAGGATCATGGACCTGCGAACTGATGCCGGTATTGAAGAGAAGCCTCATAGCTCCAAAGGAGCAAAATCAAAATAGCCCCGGGTAAGCCCACTGGTCTATGTAAAAAGTTATATTGAAGACATCGCTTTAGTTTATTTACTTTGGTTTTCCTGGAAAATTAAAGCTCCAGTGGGTGCCACCCGGGGTTAGGTTCGTTACACAAACCAGCGGTCCGACGACAATGTTTAATAAAGGCAAATAGCCATTCCGGACCGCAAAGGATGTTTGTATTTTTATACCCAATATAGTTTAATAATCCTAAAACAAATCCAACATATCAAGGATTGACTA
>SDBS01002030.1_pt1 | contig 20383 bp, 40 predicted proteins | sample 2277091 | NCBI WGS metagenome assembly SDBS01 (sample SAMN10404972, study PRJNA504765) | marine sediment metagenome | isolation source: marine sediment core GS10_PC15, 163 cmbsf | place: Arctic Ocean: Southern Knipovich Ridge | collected 2010 | reverse complement strand
TCTGTAGTTTGACTCATTTCATTATCAATATCTCTTAGAACAGAATCAGTTGTATGGATAATCTCGTGATCTATAGCTCTTAGATTAGCATCTGTAGTGTGCGTAATTTCTATTCCTGGTTCTCGTTCTCCTAGTACTGAGTCTGTAGTATGAGTTAGCTCATTGTCTAATTGTCTTAATACTGAATCAGTATCGTGTGTTATCTCTTGATCTAGTGCTTTTAAAACTGAATCTGTATCATGGGTAACAGTTACTACAGTAACTCCTGCAGCTAAGAAACTATCAGTAGTATGAGTTATTTCATTATCTAATTTCTTTAGAACACTGTCTGTAGTGTGTTCTTCAGTTCGTTCAGCAAATAAATGTGAATCAGTAGTATGTGTAATTTCAATATCAAGTAATTTTAACACTGAATCTGTAGTGTGAATTTCCTCTTGATCTAATGCTTTGAGAACAGAATCAGTTGTGTGTTCTTCAGTTTGTTTTGCTAGCAAAAATGAGTCAGTGGTATGTGTGATCTCATTATCAATTTCCCTTAATACACTATCAGTAGTGTGTTCTTCAGTTTGTTTTGCTAGTAACAATGAATCTGTTGTATGAGTAATTTCAATATCTAATGCTTTTAGAACACTATCAGTAGTGTGATCTATTGTTTGAACAAATACTAAAACTGAATCCGTTGTATGTGTTATTTCATTGTCTAATTCTTTTAGAATGGAGTCTGTATCATGAGTTATCTCTTGGTCTAGAGCTTTGAGAACTGAATCTGTAGTATGATCTTCTGTTCTTACTGCAAGTAAAAATGAATCTGTGTCATGTGTTAAAGTCTGATCTAAAGCTCTGAGAACTGAATCTGTAGTATGATCGATTTCAGTATCTATAGCTTTTAGAACTGAGTCAGTAGTGTGTTCTACAGTTTGATCAAGTGCTTTGAGAACACTATCTGTAGTGTGATCTTCTGTTACTACTGTAACTCCTATTTTTAAGAAACTATCAGTAGTATGGGTTAATTCGTTATCAATTGCTTTGAGAACTGAATCAGTAGTATGAGTTACTTCTACTACTGTTTTTAAATCAAATTTGTTCCATCTAACGGCTGCACCATCTTCAAAAACATAATCAATTTGTAAATTTCCTTCATTGTTGAAAAGACTAGACCATTTTGCTTTAGGAAAGTCAAATGTTCCTGTTTCTGGTAAATCACCTTCTGTTATATCATTAAATCCTGAACCTGTATCGGCCCATAGATGAATATCATTATCATTAGTATGTTCAACGAAAATATATCGATCAGTTCCGTTTATCGCTAGAGAAGGTGTACCATGATTATTTGAAGTGTTAATATCTTGAGGAGTTTCCCAAGTATTCCAAGTAGTTTGAGAGTTAAGATGTTCAACATACATCAAGTCTATCGATACTGCTTCAAGAAAAGCAATCGTAATTCTTTCATTAGAATCAATTGCTAGACTTGCACCAGCTGCAACATCAAAAATTCCATTGATTGCAGTAGCTTTTGTAAAAGCTGTTGCGTTTAATGCAGTTCCATGATAAGCATCTAGATCTGTTGAATTATCTTCAGACTCAGAGATTATTATCGGCCTATCTGCATTAATTCCAGAATGAGGATCAGCTATCATAATGTCAAGTATGGACATATTTTCATCTGTTTCAACTTTTTGTGAAACTAAAACTCTAGAATTCCAAGAACCACTTATTCTATTAGCATAGTAAACTGATTCTTTTCCAGCTCCCATACTACCAGTTTCATCAGTCCAGGCAGCATGAGGAATACTATCACCATCTACACATATTGCAACGTGTCCAAGGTAAGTAAAATTACCTTCTGAGTTATCTAATGCTGCTACTTGTTCATCTGTTATAGCCCATTCGTCTTGAGAAGTTGCGTGATCTGCAGTTCTAAAAGTTGCATATCGAATTTGTTCAACTGAACCATGTCCTGAATCATCTTCAAACGCATAAACTACATGAACTAAATCATCTTCATCTATTGCAGCTGAAATTTGGGAATAATCTACATCATTTGGAGCTCCTGAAGCATCTTGTTCTGAAAAACTTGTTGGAGGTTGTGCATTTCCCTTCCAAGCTTGAATATTTCCTCCATCATTTACAAATACATAGACTATTCCAGTTGAAGATCTTACTACAACTCTATTTGCTCTACTAAGTTCTCCACTAGATGTAACTTGAACATTAGCCATTTCATTTAGCCAATTTTGTTATAATTCTCCACTGTAATGTTAGGGTTATTTCCTAACACAGTTTTCCAGTTATCCAAATTCTTGATTGTATAATATTGTGTGTTTGGTGTTTCAAATGTTGTATGGATTTGTTTTTTGCCAACTCGAAGACATTCTTTAGCAAAGGTAACTAATTCAATATCAGTAAAACATTCAATTAATCCTCTAGAAATAATGTAATCAAAACTTTTGTTTGATTGAGATTCTAAAAATTCAATTGCATCCTGGTTAATCAATGAATTATAGACTTTGTTATCTTGACACCATTGACTCCAATCTACACAAGTCCAGTTAGTATATCCATTTACCGTAGCTAATTTACCTAGATAACCTGTTGCAGCTCCTAATTCCAGAACTTTTGCATTTTTAGGAATTTCATGATCATTTAGAAATTTATTTAATTTTTTCTGATGATGTGACTGTTCAGATTGTTCTATATAATTAGAATATCCAGCTCTATGTTTCGTATCTGAATTAGGATCTCCAAAATATGCTGCATCATATACTGTTCTTTCAAGTGTTGCCAACTCTATACCTCATTGTATTGGGATTTCCAGAATTGGCAATTGTATTTGCCATAATAATTATTGATATCTTAACAGTTTAAGCTGTATTAGTAAAATAATTTGTGGAATATAGCTATTTTATTTCATTTGCCTTACTACCTAGAGTAGCAAATTGTTTATCACTTGGCCTCTTAAACCATGAATCTCTAGCTCTATCAAATGGACCAGCTGCTTCAACCCAACAATAATCTTTTACTATTTTTACTGCAGCACTTTGATCATCTGGTTTTTCAGGATCATATACCAATTCTGTTCTACCAATTGTTTCAAACACATAATTTATTGATTGAATATTTTTCCCATTAACATTCATTTGCCAACCAAGAATATGACACCTTGTTTCATAAGGTCTTCCATGTTTAGGTAATTCTCTTCTTAGTACATAGATAGGTTTTTTTCCTTTTTCATCAATATGCAAAATAAAAACTGGTACAATTATTTTAGGATTTATATCTTGTAGAACAAGATGATCTAATTTTGTAGGATCTATATGTGCAATGTTAAATTTTTCTGGAATATTTGGATCGTATTTATGAATAGTTTTGTCTTTGTAATGAACAGTCCAAGTAAGCATTGTATTGCAATATTTTTGAGTTTATTGTGGTTAATAAATGATTCTACGTTTCATCAAATCGCCATGTGATCGTTTCAGGCGTTGCAGGTTTAGTTCCTGGTGTTGCTGTAGATAATACTGTGAGTTGGTAAACAACAACATTTCCAAATGCTCCAGTTGTTGTAGTTGAACCAGTAACAGCTAATGGAGCTCCTGTAACTTCTGCAAATGCATCAGTTGGAGTTGCAGGTGTTAAAGTTCCATTAGAATAATTTGTATCATTAAGTTCAGTTCCAGTTACACCAATAGTTCCAGGTGCTAAAGTATAAGATGCTAATGCTGCTTGTGCAACTAGTAAACCAATTCCAGTTCCGTAAGAATTAACACCATCAGTAAACCATTCAATATTATCAATTAAATTATCAGGAGCAACACTTGCGTTTAATTGTGTATTAACCCAAAAAGAGTAATTTGTACCTGCAGTTGGAATTTCAATTGGACTAGCTGTATCACCTGTAGTATGAGCATCAGCTGCATTTGCTCTAGTATTTCCACCTGCTAGATCGGTTCTATCAGGAGTTGCACCAGTTAATCTTTCGATAATTACAGTAGCTACCATATCACTTTACCCTCATCAATGGTATTTAATCAGATTTGATGAATATTAGCTACGTTTAAGATAAAATCTTGTAGCATTTTCTCATATCCAGGAACTTTAAACAAATCTTCTCTCTGCAAAGAAATCATCTTCAAAGTCTTCATCTCTTTTAGCAATAATTCTTTCAGTCCTAGTTGGAGCAACTGATTTCATTTCACCTATTAATGATACCATCATATTTTCAAATCTCTTCATGATAGTTTCTGCTTCAGTGTATAAGTGGTTAATTTGCCTTCTAATTTCTGCTTCAACAAATGCTAGACCAGCTGATTGAATAGAAGGCCAAAATTGTGAACCAGCTAGATTTCCAATCTCATCAGCAAAACCAGTTAATCTCTTTTTCATTTCCATATTTGCAGCCTGAACAATACCAAATAGAGTATCATCATCTTGATCATCTGTAATTACAAAGTGAGCTTTTACAAAATCTATAGTAACAAATTGTACTGCATCATTAATTATACTCAAATCAAATCAACTCCTAATAAATCTGCAACTTCTTGCAATAATTCTGGTGTAGTTACTTGTCTTTTTGGAGGTACTATAGAAGGATCGTTATTCCAATGAATAGTCCATGTATTATCATTATTTCTAATAATTTTCTTAGCTCCCCATCCAGTTTTGAATCTAGAAGCAGTTGTACGTGTTGCTGCTCTCATTGCTGTTTCACTTGGATAATTTTCTATTTCAGTAGCCATTTTAATTCAATTTCTTAAACATGATAAATGATTCTCTATGAATTGTCATATTGAAAGCCTCATTGTTATTGTTTTTCCATCTTAAATTAATTATTCCAGGAGTAACATCTATTCTTGCTCTTAAAACCAACATCATTTGATGTGGAGTAGTAGGAGTTGTTGGTACAGTTACGTTATGTTGTACAGTAGCATCAAGAGTAGAAACATTTGTATGAGTCCAAAGGTTAGAGTTTCTAATTATCTCACCACTTGGTAGAACAAAATCAAGTCCAAGTGAACCTGCTCCACCAGATTTATCAAAATACAAAAATAGCATAATTACATATTCCCCATTAGCATCCACACTAAATTGTAAATCTGCATCTGTAACAAATGTAGTGCTACTAATTACACTTTCATCAGCTGTCTTGTAAACTGTCTTGAAACTTTCCGTACTAAATGTTAAACCAAATAAAGTTTGGATTTGAGCAGCTGTTAATTTTTCAGTTACACCAGCTTTACTAATTTCAAATACATCAGTGAGTGCTGCAACAGTTGCAGGATCTAATTCATCTATTGTTTTAGTCATTATGCTATCACTCTTATTTCAGCTGTACTAGTTATTCTAGTTTCTCCTGAAGATGTAACACGATGATTCGTTGTATCTATAGGAGGATTAGTATGTACATCTTTATCTCTTAGATGATGCTGTCTAGCTTCTTGAGATTTCAGAATCAAACTAAGATCTTTATCAGGACTACGTTGTAGTGTTTGAAAAGTGTAAACCTCAAAATCACTTTTCATATCTCGTTGTGATAGAGGAGTCTTTTTTGCCATAAGCAAAAATGAAAAGTTATCCTGCTTATGTTGCAGGTTTATTCAAGAGGTTTTGTGGACCTTTGATGTAAGTGTCGAGTTTAGCATCAGTGTCAATTTCATCACTTATTGCAGGATCGAATTCGTCACCTGATGCTGCGGTTGCATCAATCTGAACTTTTCTTACATATCTGTTAGGATTTGGTATAAGGAATTGAACATAATCTCTCATTACAAAAGCATCTGCATCTCTTGTATATTCTCTCCAAAACTCAGTTTCAAATGGTCCTTCACCTTTGAGTGTTGCTTGTGAAGATGCTTCATAGAATACTCCTCTTGGTACTCTTCTATCTAAGATTGCAATTACATCTGGTACTCCTACAAGTGGTACAATTCCTGAAACAGTTGCATTTCCACCAACATCTAATTTACCTCTAGAGAAGAAGTTAGATTCGTATCTTGCATAATCTATAGGGTTCCAGTAAGTTACATCTACTAATGCTTCGTTTTCATCTAAGAAGTTCTGGAATTGTTCTAAGAGTTCTCTCTTAATGTTAAAGTCTGCATGTGGAATAGATGTTACTACTACTCCTGCATCTGGATCGTTAATTGAAAATGTTGCTGAAGGTGCATCTTTATCAACTAGGGTTCCATCACCTGTAGATAGTGCTTTAAGTCCTTGTCCGTTTCTCATTCTTGCAAATGAAATCATTGCATCTGCAGAATTTAATTGCATTACGTTAAAGTCTGCTCTCTTGCTTGTTTCACTTGGAAGTAATGTTGCATGAGTATTTTTCTTTAAGTTAAATCTATCTTCAGCAAATCTAAGTTTGTCAAAGTCCACTTTCTCTAATGGGTTCATTTGTACTTGGCCTGTTCTAGTGTCCTGTTCTGGTATTCTTGCATCTAGTTTCTCAACATTTACAGTAGAGAAACCTTGTTCTACAAAGAATATGTTTGGTCGCATACCAAGTATTTTTCTAATTAATGGGATAACTCGAAGTGGAGAAACTTCTTCTTGGCCTATTCCACCAATACCATTTGATGCTTCTAGCTGTTGTAATTGCTGAGCAGCCACTAGACCTTTTGCAGTAAGGCCATGTTCTTGAACAGTTGAAATAAGATCATTACGTGCAGCCATTTGTTTTAGACCATCTTTTACAGCTCCATTATATTGAATAGAAAATTCAGTGTGTTCAATCATTTGTCCTGCATTGATTGATTCAATTTTACCAACAAATTTCTTTGGTGTTGCTTTCATTGTAGCTAGTTTCTTAACTCCAATGAAATCTAATGGTTTATCGAAATCTCTCTCAGCTATATCTCCTCTACCAAAATAGATAGAAGCTGTTCTTGGTGAATAGACTAGTTTGTCACCATGTTTCATAGATAATTGTTGGCTCATTTCTAGGCTCCTCCTGTACTAATAATACCATCGTCATTAAGAACTGAATCTTCTGCAAGTCTTGCAAATTCTTTTGATTTGTAATTGCCAAGTCTTTCAACAAGTACTGGTGCTGCTGCACCTGCAACATCTGTTACTGCAATTATTGGAGTACGTGCATCTAATCTTCCTATACCTACTGGTTTACCTGGTTCTACACTTGCAGCCATTTTAACAACCCAATCAGATCCTTTTGTAAGTACTGAAACTTCTGGATGCCTATCTTCAGCTGGTGTTGTAGTTAGGTTATTTGCATCTTCTGCAGCTTGTACAACATTATCAACTTGTAAATCTAAAAATGTATCATCAGCTCCAAAGTCACCAGCTATTAAAGTTCTATAACCATCAGTATCAAAAATTAAGAAATCTCCAAGTAAAACAGCATAATTTGATTTTACTGCTACTGTCTTAACATACAGATTATCTATATGAGTAATATTTCCTGGTCCACCAGATCCCATTATGGAACAACTCCTAATGCTTTTTCTTCTAATTCTTTATCTGAAATGTTATCATATTTGGATGCAGTAAAACTTTCTGCACCATAACCAATTTCTGATTCATGTGAATTTTTAGTACCAACATAAACAGTTCCAATATCATCTAATTTAGATTTAATAACATCAACACTTGCTTTCAACAGTGTTTCTCTAAGTGCTGTAGCTTCTTTTTCATCCAGTCCTTTTTGCTGAATTTTGGCTGCAACATATTGTTGAACAAGTGGAATTTTAATTGATAATTGTGATGCGATTTTAGAAGTTAGTTGCTCTTCTTTCTTTTCATCTTCAGCAGCCTCTTTCTTTTCATCTTCTTCCTGGGCTTTCTTTTCATCTTCAGTTAATTCTTCACCTTTCTTACCTCTTCGTGATCTACGAGCTTCTTCTTTTTTATCTTCATCTTCTTGAGCTCGTTTTGCTTCCTCTTTTTTCTTTTCTTCAGTTAGTTCTTCATTGGATTTTTTAAGACCTTTTATCTCTTCTTCAACTTCTTGAGCTTTAGATTTTAATGCTGCAATTTCTCTGTCTTTTTCTTCTTCAGTAGCCATTTTGATATCTGTACTACCTTTTGCATCTTTATTAGAATCATTAGTAGCTAGTTTTGACTCTTTAGCTTTAGATTTGTTAAGCTTCTCACGACATTCTGAGAAGGCAATTGCTAAATCTTGATCAGTAGGATCTTCTCCTGGACCAAGTTTATCAGATAGGATTTGAGTAACACAATCGTTCAATGGTCCAGCTGGCATTTCTAAAATAAGATTTCCAGTTTCAGAACATTTTGAAGTTTTGATTTTAACTAATGGAATTGTTCTAAGTGGCTCAACTTCTTGATCTCCAATACCTGCTTGAATTTGTTGAAGTCGTATCATACAATCTTTCCCATTTCCTTCACATGTTGGACCAACTAAAGCATCTACTCCATATGCAGGTTCATCAACAAATGCTACATGTAATGCATTGTATCTATGAACAATATGTATATGAGTATCAGGACCAGTTCTAACAATTTCTACATCTTCTAATGATTTTGGAAAAATAGCAGGTGAAACAAATCTAACATCACCAGCTCTAATTAGTTGTTTAGTTTTTTCATCTTCTATAATTGAAGTTGCAGTTAATTTTCTACCTACATCAGTACCTTTAATTTTTTTAATGGTTCCCTTCCTGAATGGTTCTTGTACTCTAAGAGATTCTTCTTCTGTTTTACCTGTAGTGTGATCTTTTATTCCCTTATCATTAATGAATAAAATATCTGGTTTCCCCTCGAAGGTTTTACCATCTTTTCTATTAGCTTCATTAGTTACCATCCATTGATTAGCATTAACTTGATTTGAAATTACAAATGTATGAACGAAAAAACCATCTTCAGTTTCTTCAAACTCAAATTCAGTAGCTCCAACAAAAACAGGTTGATCTAACTTACAACTATGCATAAAAAAAATAAGGTTTAGTGGTTTTTAAGCTAATTCATTACTTTCTTTTACGGTTTCCAGCTAAACTTAATCCTCTACCTGTACCACTAGCAGTTTTTTTCAGTGGTTCTTGTTTTTTAGGAGTTTCACATTTTTTAGCTGCTATAGCTGCTTCTTCTGCTATTCTTCGATCTTCAGCCTCAGCTTTTTCTGCTACTTCTGCAGGATCTACTTCAGTTGTATTTTCTTGATCAGACATGGAGTTTGTGGGTAATTGTTACTTAATAAATTAATTGGTTATTTTTGATTAGGATCAGGAGTATCATCTGCACCAGGCTTTTTTGTATTTGGATCTTTTGTCATTGTGAGTTTATTTCCTTTATCATCAGTTAGAGATTGTTCTACTAGTTTATCTCCTTCAGGATCTATCATGTTCTCAAAGTTCTGAATTCCTAGTAATTCACCCATTGCTTCAGCCTTTAGTGGTTGTAATTTAGATAATTCAACAACACCAGAAACAAGATCGGCCCATGATTCTAATTTGAAATCATCAAACTCTGCTTCAACATGGAATTGATCTAGTATCTTATTATCTTTGTAAATGATTCTAAAGTTCTTCATGTACCATTGAGCAGAAATTTTCTTCCCAATGATAATTCTATGTCTAGTAATTACATTCTCTAAAAATATTCTAAGTACTCCAAGTAATGTATCTCTATTAGGATCTTTTTCTTTTGAAATTAATGTAGTTGGAACTTCTGCAGACTTTGCAGCTGCTTCAGCATGATAGTGAGCCATTTCAATCATCTCTTTAATTTTTGGATTAGTATCAACATTGTGTACATGCATATCTTTTTCAGGATCATCAAGTGCAGTTGCATTTGGAATTCCAACTGTCATATTATTTACAAAGGTTCTATTTTGATCATCTTCTTTTAGTGAACCTTTTTCATCTTTCTTAAATGCAATTACTGCAAAACCTGAATAACCAATAGAAGCAATATTTGGAAAATCTCTATCAACTAATTTTCTTAATGATCTTCCATGTCCAATCATTCTTTGCATCTTAGAGTAACCATAAAACTTTGCGTTGTAAATTGCAGAGTTTTGCATGTGTTCCAGGTAAAGCATGTCAGAAGATTCAATCATTGCTCCACCAAACATTAGTTGTACACCTTTGAGTTTTAATGTTGGTTGATCAACTTGTACAAAACCAATATCTCTAGGATGAGGAACTTTCAATACATTAGGGATATCAGGATAAGCTTTGTCTTTCCATTTGAATACTCTATCTTCAAAGTATTCGTATGTCATAATATCTCTACCATAAATCCAATGATTTCTAATCAACGATTCAATTTTAGAATTAAAGTCTTCATCCATTAACGGATCTTCACCTAAAGCATCTGCAAATGAATCATCAATTGCAATTAGTGGTTCTAATAGATCCTTACTTTCATCTAGTACTCTAGAAATAGCTTCATCTTTTGTTTCATCCTTCTCACGTTCATCTTCTTCTTTTCCATCTTGGCCTTTATTTTTACCAGCTTTTTTAATATCAACTTTATCTTCATCATTTAATTTTAGTACAGGTCTAATTCCTCTTCCCATTGTAAAAGATACTAGAAGATCAATGATTGAACCACAAATTGTATGCATGTAGATATCTTGTAGAACAATATAGTCTAGTGCTTGTAATGGATTGATGAAGAATTTAGGAAATATTACGGTTCCAGCTTTTGTAGTTTTTGCTGTGAATGGTACTTGTTCAAGAACTTTTCTTTTATCATCTAATTTTACATCTAAAGCTTGTACGTTCATTTGTGGTACATAATTATTTAAGAATCTGTTATGGTGTTCTGTTGCTTCTAGTAAATTAGGATCAGCCCACTCATTACTAGGACCATCCATTATAGTTCTCTTTATTGGGAATATCCAAAATCGTTTTTCTTTTGTTGTTGCAACTTTCTTCTGTAGTTTGAATTCTGAATAGAGTTTCTTTTCATCTTCATTTAGAAGTGTAGTATCAAGTACTGTTCTTTCTCTAAATCTACTCCTAACCCTCCATACTTTAGAACGATTTAGATTATCATCTTTGAAATTATCAGCTACTTCTTGATCAGTAGCATCAGGATTTTCTTTAATGTATTCTATAATTTTAGCTTCAAGCTCGAGCTTCACAATTCAATTAATGAGCTAGCTCATTTATAACTACTTTCTCTATCATTTTTTGGATAATTAGCTCAAAAAGAATATCGATTAGTTGTATTGCCTCATCCTTTTTTTAGGATGTTTATGACAATCACATTCAGATATTGCAGTATTTTTACTACATACTTCTTTTCCTGTGCAATGTTTTGAAACTTTTGCGTTCTTACTCATATCTAGATACTCCTTTGTGTTTCACTATAACCATCTTGATAAGGATCTTTTGGTTTCAAATCAAAGAATTCTACCTTACCTGAACTTCTTCCTAGATACCAAGCAATGTATGCATAATTACAAGCCTGTAATGCATCATCAGGTTCACTATCTTGATGAGAATATTTGATATATGTTTGGCCTGTAGATTTTAGATTTTCTTCGTGTCCTTCAATACAAGTAAATTGTGGAATTATCCATTTTACTTTTGCCATATCAGCTCCAGGAAGAATCATTCTAGGAAGTGTGACACCTGCATCTTTATACCCATATCTGATTAGATCAATGATTCTATCAATTGAAAATGTTCTATCAATTAGATATCTCATTTCTCTTCTTAGTTTTTGTATCTCTAATCTAGTTGGAATTGGTTTTTCTGGTCTTACCTGATAGGAATTTCTAATTACTCTTCTACCAAAATGCTGTTGTAAAGGCTGACATTGTTGTGCAGGATTTGCATCAGCTACTACTTTATCAGCTTCATACGCATCAATTAGATTTATAGCAATTTCAGTTTGTTTTCTGAAATCATTAGTTTCTACTTTCTCAACCCATAGAAGCTTAAAGACTGGTCCACGATCATCAAGACATTGCCAAATCCAAATAATAGTTTTACCTCCTCCTCCAAAGTCTATACCAACATAAACTCTTCCTGCATTGTGATCAACGTCTGCAGCTTTAGTTAGTGATACATTATTGTCAAATAATGATAGTATCATCTTAGTAGTAATTGGTTTAAGATCTCCTTCAACAAACTGAGCCATTACATTTCTTAAGAAATTGTTAGTTGTAGTATCTGGATTTTCTTCCTTAGCTTCTATTGAAAAAGACTCAGCAACATGATAAAGTTCTGTTGCATCTCTTCTAGTTAATGGAACTCTTGGATTGAGTGTTTGTGGTAAATAATATCCATGTATTGCATAATTCTTAGGAACTTTAGCTACCCATTTACCTCTAACAATTTCTTTCATTGCATCATTATACACTAAACCATTTTTATCAAAGCATTGTTCTTCAAGTTCTCTTCTCCATGACATGTTTTCATATCCTTTGTATGGTTCACCTAGATCATAGTTCCATTCCATTTGATTAGAAGACATAAACATTCTATGATATTGAGTATCAACAAATCCTCCAATGCCTCCAATAATTAAATCTCCCATTGTATCAGCTAGTGTTTCTCTTGCATTATCAAAATTAGTCCAGTCTATATCTTGGCCTTCATCAACAATCAAAGTCATGTTTGATTTTCCTTGAAGATGCCTCCAATGATTCAAAGCTGTTACCATGTCAATAGTTGATCTAGTTTTGAGTGAAACTTTAGTCATACTACCCCATCTACTAATTCCTTCAATGTATTCAGATAACGGATATGATGAAAAAACATCTTTTCTAAATTTGTTATCTGAAAATGTTTTCAATGATTCTAATTCAAAATTAACATATGTTTGATCATAATCATAATGTGTACTTCCTCTATATGCTAGCTCACTTGCAAATCCTGTAGTCTTTCCCCACTGTCTAGCTAATATTTCTATTTTGTATGGATGAGGATCTAACAACATCTCTTTGATCATTGGCATGTATTCAATTCTATTTGGTTCACCTTTGATGAATGGCCTGCAATTTAATTCCCATCGTATTCTATCTGTTGGGATATCTGGTAAGATAATAGATTCAACTCTATTGTAAAAATCAGGAAATACATCACATACGTTTGCTAAATTGGTTAGAGTATTATCATCAAACTGTAGAATTTTTCCATGCTCATCAATAAGTTGTTTCTTTTTTATCAAACTACTCTCTCCAATCTAAAAATAACAAAAGCTTCAAAAGCAATAGTTTCTTCAGCTACCCAATGCTTTGAAAATAATTCTGCAAGTTCTTTTTCCACTTCTTTAAACTCCTTTGGTTTTGTGATATTCAAGTATATCAATTTAACTTCAATAGGCATATCATCCAAATTCCTCTAGTGTAGTAGCTTCATGTTCTATGTTCTTGTATATCTTTTCTCTCTTTTTGTGAAATTTCATATTGCATGTTCCTCATTCTTGTGTATTTGTAATTGCTTTTTACTAGTTACTAATCCACATTTTCCACAAATATGTGTAATCCTAGTTCTATGTCTAGGCATTTCTGTACATTCGTGAGTAGCATCAAAAATAATTTTCCCTGCTTTATAACGTCTGATTGTGCATCCACAATCTAGAATCTCACTCATTGATTAATCACATCTCTTTTCCAGTCTTTTACTTCTTTACAAAAATCTTTATCTAAAGTTTTACACATATCTAGGATAAGATCGCATCTTCTAATAAAATCTGCATCAGACATTACTACTTCCATACCACGTAATTCTGCACCTAAACGAAGCTGTAAATTTATCATTGCAGTAAGTGTAGTAGCTTCACCTGATGTTAATTTTGTTGCATCAATATCAACAGGCATAAGATATCTACCTAATCATCAAAGCCATTTGTCTTCTGATAGCTTTACTCTTACACATGAACACTGAACGGTTATTGTTAAGGTCTTAATTCCGTTGCATTTATCACAAGTCATTACAGTTTTTCTCCAATGGTTCTAATCTATCATGTTTGGTACACCAAATACCTACTATGAATTTTCTTTCCTTAGTCATTTTTTTAAATTATTCCTATATTGTTTTTTAAGATCAGGAAATGCTTTTAGTAAATATTGAATATTCATATGAAGAGTTCCAGGAGAAATATCATTTACCTTTGCTAAATATTCGATAGTAATACCTTGTTTCAAGTCTTCAACTCCTGCATTATTTCGTTTTAATTTTGGTCTTTTTAAATGTATTTTTAATATTATAGTGATCTGTTCAATCACTTACTTGTGCATTTTTTTCTTATTCTTTTCAAGTGTATTTTTTATACTGAGCAATAATTTCTTGTGTTTATCTGTTACATAAAATGGTAATATTGTTGTTGAATCACCAGAGCGAGCAATCCCAAACTTTCTGATTATCAATTCTTTCTCTAACATATTATTCAAATTAAATCGAACTGATGTTCTTCCAAGGTGTGCAGTTTCTTTTATCATTCTAGCAGAAGTAAGAAGACCTTTTTCACTATTTGCTTCAATAATTCTATAGATCATTGTTTCTGAACTTATTTGAGAAAATTCTACATCTTGTTCATTTGCTCCATCTACCCAATTAACTTCTTCTGGTGTAATACGATCTCCTTTGAATCTAGTCATGTGCGTTCATTGCTCCTGTTGAAGGATCGAAACTAATTGTAATTGTTCCAACTCGTTTAGCTTCACCTGGACTTATCTCTTCATAATTATCTGATCCCTTCATGTAACTTCTCAAAAATGTTCCAGTGTTTGCTAATAATATTTTCTTTCTAACAATATCATTATGTTTTAAATCATACCCAATTCTCGTAGCTGTTCTAGTTCCTGTATCGTGGCTATGGCCCATCAATACAACATCACAATCAAAATCTCCTGATATTTGTTTAAGTCTATTTACTGCTCCTCCCATCAATCTTCCAGAATAACCACCATGCATTGCAAGTATTAAGAAATCTCTAACTCTTTTGCCTTTGTAATTAAATCCTAAATTGATGTATGCCAATCTACCTAGATACTTGTTGCTGTAAAGAACTTCTGGTACTGATGCTCCTTTTTTTATTGTTGGTTCTAATGTTGGAACTGTACCATCACCTTCATCAACCCATTCAACATGCATATCAACTGGATTACAAAAATCTCTAACAAATCTTTGTTGTGTAATAGTTTTCCATTCATGGTTTCCTGAAAATATTCCTATTGATTTGTGTGCTACACGTTTCCAATAATGAGTAAATGCTACAATCTGTTCTTCTGTGGTCATGTGTTTTCTAACTGTATGTTGTGGATCCCATCGTTTATCCACCATACCTTGTGCATATGCTTGTACATTATCAATAGCATCTCCCATACATACTGTTAAGTATCTCTCTGTGTGTTGTACAAATTTAATCTGTCTTTCAAATGCTTCTTTATCAAAACCTACAGCTCCAACATGAATATCTCCAAGTGGTCTTAAATTCCATATATCATCTTTTTTTTCTAAATCAACAATGTACCGATGAGCAAACATCTAGATTTTATCCTGAAATTGTTTTATTAAATGATTACTATTCATCATATTCATCATCATCATCAGGCCAATCAACTTCTTCATGAGGATGAACTAATGGTTTTTTCTCATCTGGAATAACATCAAAATCATCAATGTTTGGGTTCATACTCCTTAGTAGCTGATACAGTTAATTTCTGATTCTCTTCACTTAATTTGATTAATTGAGCTTTCTTCGTTGTTGCTCCTTCCCAACCATCTTTTTTCATATCCTTTGATAATTGTAATGGTGTGATTTTCACTTTTATCATTATCCCTTTCATTAAACCCTCATAGATTTGTTTTTCTTCTTTATCTAATACTTTCATTTCCTTCTAACCCAAATCTTTTTTGTATCGAATTCTAAGTTAGTTTCTGTGTGAGTTTTCTCATAGCTAAAATCAGGAGCTCCTACAATTACAACATTCTTTTCTTCATCTATGAATACATATTTCATCTATTGTTACACCATTCTGTTATCTTTGGTCCATGTTTGATAGCTAACTTAGCTATAGGATATGTAAAGAACATTTCTAATACTGTTCCCCAAATCAACCATATAGTAAACTGTTCCCAATCAAGACCTACCCACCATAACTGAAATGGAATTAACCAAGTTAGATACATACCCCACACAAAACCTGTAAGCAAACAGTATTCTAGTAATCGTTGTTTAGGATTCACGATTAAGATTTTCCCATGCCATAGCACACATGTTTATGATGTTGAGTAGCTTTCTTTTTTCAGAAGCTGTACTCATACTGTTGTTATATTCTGTTACTTCGTTTATTATTCTAATACTCCAATATGGTTTAGCTTCCTTCATCCAGGAATTACCATAATCAGAGAATTTAATATCTAATTCTTTGATACATAATGGAATTATTTTCTCAAAGTTTGGATTGATTTGTTCTTCATTTAACATTAGGTATCTCTTCTAATGAATGGAATATTTTTAATCCTAACTTTCTAGCTAAAGCTTCTTCCAAGTCAGCACCTTTTGATTCTCCATCATTACAAATTTTGATAAACCCTTCCATCACTACCATTATCTTATTGTCAAAGTCATACCAATAGGAGTTAGGTCTAGCAGGTTCTCCATTGTAATCCATTCTCTTTTCTATCCAGTGGGTTGTATGTGGGATATGTGCATAATGTCCTTTGTTAATAATTTTAATTCCTACATCAATAGCTTTGTTCGTATTACGTAATCTCTCACCATCAGTAGGAGCATTGTATTTTCCAGCTACGTAGATTCTCATTTGTTAAACTCCTGAGATAAATTAACTGCAAAATGATGTTCTGCTACAGAAGCAATTGCTAGAATGATAATTCCAATGAAACCATAATCAGTTTGTAGAGCATAGAATACCCAAATTCCAGCTCCTACTGCTTCTATGATCGTAAATCCTACAACTCTTCTATCAAACAATCTTGAAAATATTCCTCTATGAGTAAAGACATTATCACTAATTGTATGTTCGAGTAACAGTGTAAGAAATAAGAAACCTGTAGCTAGTGCTATGTTTAGATTAGTATCAAGTGTAGTTGAATTAATTATTACTAACCAAATTACCCATAGAATTGTTTCAATAATACTAACTACAAACTTTTGTCCTACAGGTATTCCACTGAAATTAAACAGTGGCCTCTTATGGATAACGTTGTAAGTAATCAAATGTTCAAGAGTGAAACCACCAAGTAGAACTATTACTGCTAGAATTCCTGCTAGAATATTATCTATTTGTAAAGCAAGTACTAACCAGATTACTAAAGCTGCTACTTCTACAGCTGAGAATATCAGGACTCTAGGATTAAAACTCATTAGAAATTATGTTCCTTTTTCCTGTTTAATATACTTCTCTTCATCATTTTCTTAAGCTCAGGAAATTCTTCAAGTAAATATTGAACATTTACAGTTACAGTTGCAGAGGGGATATCACTCATTCTTGCAATATACTTGATAGTAATTGGTTCTTTCATTTCCTAACCATCTTATGAGTTTTTTCATCCCAAGTCTTTTTCTTGTTCTTATAATTATCTGTAATTTTTCTTTCAAACGCATAATCTAAACTATAATTTGTAGATTCATTATGTTTGATTTGAACAGCTACTATGATAAAATCAGATATCTCTTCTACAAGTTCTCTTGGTTTTTTATGATGTATTGCATTTACTATTTCTTTATACTCTTCATCTAGTTTTTTAATTAACCAAGGAGTAGTAACATTCCATTCTTTAAGACGAGCCTGTTCTGTTGCAATCTCTCTACATTGTTCTAGTGTTGGCATAGCATTAATTTTTAGGTACTGTTAATTCCTTAAGTTTAGCTATTACATCTGCTTTATCTTGAATTAAGTTACGTGCTTTTCTCTTCCAATTATAAACAAGTTTTCTTTTATGTGGTTCTCCAACTGGTACATTACAAATTGTACAGACTCTATTCATTTTCTAATATCCTTAGTTGCTGCCATTATAATAGTATGTAATTGTAATAGAATTGTTGGATCTTTTAATGCTACAATAAGACGATCTCTAAATTCTTCATCAGTCATTAAACAAACCTTCCTTCTTTAATACACCAAGGACAAACTACTTCTCCTGGATATTTTTCACTGTCTTTCCATCCAGTAGGATCTGTACAACCTAAATCAGTTTGACATAATATACAAGATTCAGTCATTCATTTGTTTCCAATATGACACTCTACGATATTTTGGATCTTTCCATCTCTCATCCATTCTTTTCTTTCTAGCATCAAGAGCTTTAGGACTCATTGCTGATCCTTGTAGCAACAGCTAGTAACTCTTTCATCTCAGTACTTAGAATTTTTTCTAATTCCACTCTGTCTTCTGTCATAGTTTTAATTTGAATCTCAATCTCTTTTTGTTTAGATTCAAGCAAAGTATGACCAGCTAGAAATATTCCTCCATTAGATTGACTTTCCATATTATTAACATCGATAGCTAATCTATTGTATTCTTGGTTCATTTCAATTAATGTAAATCTCATATCTACTTGATGAAGTATTCTATTTGTTAATTCTAATTGATTCATTTCTGATCCTTTGTAGCAAGTACTGTTAATTTTTTATTCTCTTCAGTTAGTTTGATTAGTTGTACTTTCTTAGTTGCAATCTCCTTCTGAACTATTACTGCACTAATCTGAATATTTTGGCCTTCACAATGTTTCTGTTTAAGCTCCATTACTTTGTTCAATGTTCTAAGTGTATCTAACTTTCCTTTTTTGGTATGGTCTTCAGTGACTATAGTATTAAGAACACCATCTTCTTTAGTTTGTCTTTGAATTGTTTTTACATTTCTCCAATCACTATCATACAATTCCATACATTGATCTTCCATCCAACTTAATCTATTGTAAATATCTTCTTGTACTCTAGAATAACGTGGAAGAAAATGTCTAATGTAATTGTTATCTGTATCTAAAACTAAACGATCTTTGTAAAGAATATTCCTGGTGTAATTTTGATATCCTTCCATTCGCATTTTGTAAAGTAAATAATTAGTATCGATTTGTATATCTCGATTTCTAGCTTCTTCAATAACACCAGATAGAATTTTGATTCTTTGATCTATTTCTTTTGGTGTAGCTTTTTCAGAGCTTCTTAGATCATAGCTTTTCATAGCCATACTAGAAGCTGTAGCTTCTTGAGTCATAGTCGTATAGTAAGATTAAGCTGGTACTTTAAAGACGTTGCTAAATTGATCGATCTAATCGATTGAATCTTCTAGATTATGTAGTTTGTGAAAAACACATGGGTAATCTGCAGGACAGCATTGTATTGTTAGATTGAACTTTCCCATGCCTAGAGTGGTAATGTAACACTATAAAGGTGATACTCCTGATCGTAACTAGAGTTTTGTATGTACTGGACAATCTACTTTGAATATTCGTTGTAACCAACCTTTACTTCCAGTATGATAATAATTACAAATACAGTTTTTAGGTATTGTATTACTCATTAAATACCTAGTTCTTTCTTCTTTTCATCACACATTAGCTTATCTACACCTGAATGAAGCTCATCTTCTCTACCACAAATAGGACATTTATCCATTAGTCTATGAACCTCACTGAAGGACCAAATATTTGTCTTATCATGTCTTCAGCATCTATGTTTCCTAAATCAGATATGAAGATACATTCTATTTCAGCCTCTCTAATTCTAGTTACTATCTTACCTGTACCTCTACCTAATGATATGTTCATGCTTCTGGTTCTCCTAAATGACAGTCACATGAACAATCAAAATCTGAATCTGAACACTTTGCAACTTGACAGAGTTTACATTTACCCATGCTTGTGATACGGTATATGATAATATTTTAAGATGTTGTTTTAGCTGATTTTTTTTAGGCGTGGATTTTGGATAGGTTTATAGCTATGATAAATAGAGCAAAACTTCCCCATCCAACAGCCCATCCTACACCAAGCTTCAAATCGTGTTGAGGATCATAAGGCCACTTCATTCGTTATACTCCTGGATTACTTTTTGAATTACATCTCTAGAAATAGATTTACCAAAAGAAGTATTCTGATATACTTTATGAAAATTGCATTTGACTTTCTCAGTACAAGGACAATCCAGTTCTTTATCAGGCATTACTCTAGTTTGATTAATGCATAATCCCCAGGTTTGAGAGTTACTGTTAAAGTATCTCCTTCCTTTGGTTCTAATCTTACTGTTTGCATATCTATTGATAAAACCTCTGCTTTTTAATGATTTTGTCTAGCTCTTTGTCATTTGATGCCTGAGCTTTAGTTGGGAATTTCTCAAAAATCATTTAGTTCTTCACCTTTTTGAGAGTTTCTGAGTAACTCCAACCTTGTGTCATTAGATCATAACAAGTACAATCAACGACTTTACCATCTTCTACCATACCATTTTGTGAAACTTCTACTGTACCATATCTTCTTTGGTATTT